>Ga0208462_1000252_pt1 | contig 66841 bp, 67 predicted proteins | sample AD_SCU001_MetaG_FD_184452 | JGI IMG/M metagenome (GOLD analysis project Ga0208462, IMG submission 184452) | Active sludge microbial communities of municipal wastewater-treating anaerobic digesters from China - AD_SCU001_MetaG (SPAdes) (version 2) | ecosystem: Engineered > Bioreactor > Anaerobic...
CCTTAATTTTCACCTTGAGACTCCTTTTAATTGTTTTTGTTTTTTTTTGTTATTACAAAATTATTAATTATTTGGAGTCTCTTTCTTTTTTTAATTAAACTTTTTCAACTAAGAAGTAATTTATACCCAAGTTATAGGTTTTACAATGAAAAAAATATTAGCTGCATCGTTTATATTTTTATTAATTCTTGGTTGTACAGAAAACCAAAATCAGCAAAAAGAATCAGAGGAAGTTACAATGCTAAAAGAGAAGTTAGCCAAATTTGTTCCGGTTAAAATACAATATGATGAAACAATTTTAACTGACAGAGAAAAAGCTGTTTTGGAAAAACTTTATTATGCATCAAAAATAATTGATGATATTTTTCTTGAACAGGTTTATTCGAAAAACGATGAGATAAAATCCAGACTTATAAAAAGCGAAGATGATCTTTCAAAACTGCAGCTTGAGCTTTTCAATATTATGTTCGGTCCTTTTGACAGACTTGAAGATAATGCCCCGTTTATCGGAGTTGACAAGAAACCTCTTGGTGCAAATTTCTATCCTGAAGATATGACCAAAGAGGAGTTTGAAAACTGGATAAAGCAAAATCCACAGGATGAAAAATCTTTTACAAGCGAGTTTACAGTAATCAGAAGAGATAATGGAAAGTTAGTTGCCATTCCATACAGCGAATATTTTAAGGATAAACTAACCGAAGCATCAAATCTTCTTAAAGAAGCAGCTGGGTTTGCAGATAATCCATCGCTTAAAAAATATTTGATCTCACGTGCTGATGCTTTTCTCAGCAACGATTATTATCAAAGCGATATGGATTGGATGGATTTGAAAGATCATAACATAGAAATTGTAATTGGTCCTTATGAAGTTTATGAAGATGAAATGTTTAACTATAAAGCTTCGTTTGAAAGTTTTGTTACAATTAAAGATCCTGTTGAAACAAAAAAACTTGAAGTGTTTGCAAAATATTTGAATGATATCGAAAAAAATCTTCCGCTTGATGATAAACATAAAAATTTCTCAAGAGGATCAGAATCACCAATTGTTGTTGCAAACGAAGTGTTTACTGCCGGAGATACAAAAGCCGGAGTTCAAACTCTTGCATTTAATTTACCTAATGATGAAAGAGTAAGGCAGGCAAAAGGCTCAAAGAAAGTAATGCTAAAAAATGTTCACGAAGCAAAGTTTGAAATGCTTTTAAAACCAATTGCAGAGATCGTTCTTGATTCAGATCAGTTGAAATATGTTACCTTTAATGCATTCTTTAATCATACATTAATGCACGAAATGTCTCACGGTGTCGGACCCGGTTTTATAAAGATTAATGGCAGAAACACTGAGGTTAAGAGAGAACTTAAAGAAACTTACTCAACAATAGAAGAATGCAAGGCTGATATTCTTGGAATGTATAACAATATGTTTATGATTGAAAAAGGAGTTTATCCAAAGGAATCTGAAGATGAAATTATGGTTACGTTTCTTGCCGGTGCTTTTCGTAGTATGAGATTTGGAATCGGTGAAGCACACGGCGGCGGTAATGCAATTATTTATAATTACCTGTTGGAAAAAGGCGCTTATACTTTTGATGAGACTACTCAAAAAGTAAAAGTTAATTTTGAAAAAATTCATCCTGCACTAAGAGAGCTTGCAAATCTAATCTTAACCATTCAGGCTGAAGGAAATTATCAGGGAGCTAAAGAACTTATTGCAAAGTATGCGGTTAATTCATCATCTATTGAAACTCTTAGAAAAAAACTCGAGAGGCTTCCTGTGGATATTAAACCTGTTTTTGAGATTGAGAAAAAACTTAAATAACATTAACACAATGGCAAACGGATCGAACGGATTAAAAGGATAAAAACTGAATTAAATGCAGTTTAAATATCAGGAAATAACTGAAAAAATCATTAAAGCTTATTATAATGTTTATAATACACTTGGCTTTGGATTTCTTGAAAAGGTATATGAAAATACTTTAATGATTGAATTAAAATCTTTGGGATTGAATTGTGTAAAGCAAAAACTAATTTCTGTTTACTTTAAAGAAAATTTTGTAGGAGAATATTTTGCTGATATTATTGTAAAGGATTGTATAATTCTTGAATTAAAGGCAGCCTAAGGAATCATTGAAGAGCACGTAGCACAGTTGTTAAATTATTTAAAAGCAACGGAAATTGAAGTCGGCTTATTATTAAACTTTGGAAAGAAACCTCAATTCAAGAGACAGATATTTGAAAACAAGTTCAAAAAATCCGTTTAAATCAGTTCGATCTGTTAAACCTGTCTGCCGGCAAAGGCAGGCCCGTGTTCCATTAAGGGAAGTGCAGTGAAAGAAAAGGTAAGATATATTTCCGCTGATTTACTGCGTGGAATTGTAATGTTGATTATGGTTGAAGTTCATGTATTCAACGCTTTTCTACTTCCGGAACTTAAACAAACCGGATGGTTTAGTATTCTAAATTTTATAAACGGATTAGTTGCCCCCTCATTCTTGTTTGTTTCAGGATTTGCATTTCAGGTTTCATCAACCGGTAAACTTGATGAAATGAGAAAATTCGGAAACGCATTCTGGAAAAAGATGATAAGAATATTTCAAATTATTATCATCGGTTATGCACTTCACCTTCCCTACTATTCATTTTCAAAGATTATCAGAAAATCCACACAACAGCAATTAGAAAGTTTTTTTGCAGTAGATGTATTACAATGTATTGGTTTCGGACTGCTGTTTTTATACGCCGCAAGGCTATTAATTAAATCTGATAAGTTTTATCATTACTTTTTAATTGTTTCATTAGTTGTGGTAACTTTAATATCGCCATTGCTTTGGAAAATTGATTTTAATCAATATGTTCATCCACTTATTGGAAATTATTTTAACAGAATGCATGGTTCATTATTCCCAATATTTCCATGGATAAACTTTTTGTTGGCAGGTGGAATTTTTGCCAAATATTTTGTTGATGCGCGGGAACGAAACAAAGAAGAAAAATTTATCAGAACATCAGCAGCAGCGGGTTTAATTGCTTTGCTTTTGGGACATCTTTTTTATTCCGGACTTTTTCCTCTATCTCTCACTTCAATTCTACCAAACCCTGTTTTCTTTATTGAGCGCCTGGGTTATATCATTGTGATATTTTTTTTCTGCTGGATTGTTGACAGAAAATCTGATGTAAAAAATTCTTTTGTGATGGATGCAAGCAGAGAATCTCTTCTGGTTTATTGGCTTCATCTGATTATTATTTATGGAATGTTCTGGAGCGGTAAAAGTCTTGCAAATAAAATTGGAATGACAATGAATGTAGCTGAGGCAGTCATTTCAACAATTACTCTTATAGCTTTAATGATTATTGCGGCTAAGCTATGGGGCTGGGTAAAGAAAAAACATAAAAATTATTCCTCTCTGTTTGTAAAGGTTTTAACAATTGTATTGCTGACGGTCTTTTTTGTTTTCTGAAACAACTTGTGAAAAAAGAAAACCAGAGATGGATATATGAACAAATCAATTAAACGGAGTTTTAATAAAGACTATCCTGGGATGTGATGAAACTTTTTGTTTGCTTCTTTTTGATATACTAAAAACCACCGGTAAATAAATTGCAATCAGCACAATTGATAACAAAGTTGAAAGCAATTCTTTATTGATTGTAAATACTTTCATACCGATCAATAATCCGCTTAACAGAAGTATAAGCGGAATTCCATATAACAGAAAAGATGCAGAAATTAATTTACTCCCTTTTATTGATACTCTCACTTTATCTCCAGGATGAGCGCCATAAGGATCAGCAGCTATCAGACTGCGCTGGTTTGAGTTACCAGGTTTACAATAAAGCTTGGCAGTGCATTCTTCACAATGATCTGAGTCTGAAATAATAACTGTTGCGAATCCGTTGCCGGATTCTTTTACAATTCCCTCTTCGTATAATTCTTCCTTATACATTTTCTCAGCATTCAGCCGTTTTATAGTTTCAATTAATTTTAATTTCTATTTTCTCTTCTTCAAATATTTTTGCAGCTTTTTCGGGGTGCATTAATCTTATTGCACCGGTTTTACATTTATCAATCGGAATTTTGCTTAGATCTAATTTTGAGTAATCAATTTCAGGCAGAAAATCCCTCATCTCAATCGCACCATCAGATTTGCGTGCACAAATTGCACATCCAAAACAAGATACGCTGCAAACTTCTTTTGACTTTTTAGGATCATCATGATTTTTACAAAAGACAAATAGCTCTCTGTCTTCAGGATGAATTTCAATTACTCCGCGCGGACAAGCTTCGGCACATTGACCACAGCCGTTACATAGTTCCTCAACAACAACCGGTAATCCGTTGTCATTCATAAATATCGCACCAAACTGACAAGCCTCAACACAATCGCCGCCGCCAAGACATCCGTACAAACACATCTTATCTCCGCCGGCTACAATTGTTTTTACTGAACAGCTTTGTGGTCCAAGATATTCTGTTCCTTCTTTTTTTACTGCTTCCAAATTTCCGCCGTTGCAAAGAATACGTGCAACAAGCTTAACGCTTTGAGTGCTTTCTAATCCGAGAATTTTTGCAATTTCATCAACGACTTCCTGTCCTCCAACGGGACAGCCATTAATTTTTACATCTCCATTTACTACCTTAACAGCAAAATCATAACAGCCTGCACAACCACAGCCGCCGCAGTTTGCATTTGGCAGCACTTCATTTATTTCTGCTATTCTTGGATCTTCATCAACACGGAGTTTTTTATCTGCAAGTGCTAATGCACCTGCAAAGATAAATCCAAGTCCACCCATTGTGGCTATTGCAATTATTAATGTTGTATCCATAGTTACTTTCCTGTTTGTTTATCTGCCATTGCGAATTTTGTGAATCAATCTCTGCAATGGTATTTCTATTTCAATAATTAAATTTTTGTCACACTTCGAAAAACTATATGTGACAAACTAAATCTCAGCCATCCTGAGCGAAGTCGAAGGATGACGATTATCAATTCACTATATAATTTTCAAATCCCGTTGAATAAGAAATTCTCCCGCGCTCATCAATTATCATCACCTCTGTATCATCAAGGGATTCAATTAATTTCATTCCTTTTTCTTCTCCCATTACAAAAACTGCGGTTGCAAGCGCATCAGCAAAAGCGTTTGATTTATTTATTATCGTAACACTTTGCAATCCTTTTGATGGGTAACCTGTTTCAGGATCAAGAATATGATGATAACGAACTCCATCAACTTCAAAATATTGTTCATAATCTCCCGATGTTGCGACAGTATATCCATTCAACTTAATTCTTTTTATTATTGAATTAATTTCATCCGGATGCTGTATTCCAACAATCCAATTATTTCCGATAACACTTACTTCACCGCCGGCATTTACAAGAGCTTGTTTAATTCCAGATTTTCTTAAAATATTAATTGCTTTATCTACAGCATAACCCTTTGCTATTGCACCAAAGTTAAGTTCAACTTTTCTCTGTTTAAAGATTTTATTTTCGCCAAAAAGTTTTACATCCTTCCAGCCGCTCAGTTTCAGTGCCGAATCTATTACTGATGCCTCCGGAATATGGCGATTATCAGAATCAAATCCCCATACTCTAATAATATTATTAAGGCTTACATCAAAACAACCGTTTGATAATTTTGTAATTGAATCACAAAGAACAATTAGATTATAGATTTCAGATTCTACATTAATTATAGTATCGGCGGAATTATTTATCCTTGATACCGGACTTTTATTATCAAAAGTTGTGAACAAATCTTCAATCCTTTTCATCTCAGCGAATGCTTTAGAAATTGCATCTTCGGCTTTTTTGTCATCTGCATCACGCACTTGTATTTCTACAACCGTACCAAGTAAAATCTGTGTTCGTTTGATTGTCTTTATTTCATCGCTGCTGTTTCTTGCGATGAAAAATCCAATAAGAAAAAGAATAATTGATAAAACTATCCAGCTTATAGAATAAATAAAATTTTTCTTGTTTAATGCCACTCTTAACCTGTCTGTTCTCTAAGTCAGCAACCGGAACGGGTTGAGATGCAATTAAGCTGAACTCCGTCATCCTTCGACAGACTCAGGATAATAAATGTATTTACATCAAAGATTCTATACATATTTTTAAAAATTGTTTTTCATCATACAATTTTTATTAAAACTTTATTCGGAGCACAAGCAATTATACTTCCTGCTTCGTTTGCAATTGAATGTTTACAAATCCCATGTCTGCAGCTTGAAGTATGAACCTGTACGAGTCTGTTTTCTATTTTCAATCCTGTTTTACCCTGTACACCATCAATCAAAACATTTTTATAATTCTTATCTAAGGAGATTCTGTCAACCAGACCTTTTTCATTTTCAATCACAACTTCTTTCTTATCTGAGTTAAAGAACGAATCAAAAAAATCTGTTTCTTTATATTCGGCAGTAAACAAAATATCGGATTTTATGTTTTTTAATCCTGCTCTGATATTTTCAAAAGCAGAGTTCAGGTCATCAATTGAATAAACAGAATTGTTTGCATCGCTGATAATAATATCCGAATCAATCTGCTTATTACTCCTTGTTAATCTGTATGTAACAGAACCGGTGTTTGTGAAGCTGTCTTTTTTTGATCTCAGGTCAATCCGATTTATCAACTCCCCTATCTTTGAATCAGAAATTACTATCGGTTCGGAATTGCTTTTTACCTTATTCTTAAATGCTGTAACAATACTTGCAATTATCTTTTCATCAGCGGGAATAAATCCATGCACAGAAAAGTAAACTGATTTTTTATTTCCCGCGAGCTTACCTGTAGTAAAACCAGCGCCAAGTGCTACAGATGATAATCCGGCAATCTTTAAGAAATTTCTTCGCGATATCATTTTATCTCCTTTGTTATCAAGCGTAAGATGAAAAACATTAAACGAACCATAAAAAGTTTTCATATTGTCACCCTTAGTTAAGTTTTGGATGACGAATAAAAAATTATCTAAATCATTCCTGCAAAGCCCATAAAGGCAAGTGCAAGAATTCCAGCAACAATTAACGTAATCGGTGCGCCTTGAAATGGTTTTGGAACATCTGCCAAATCAAGCTCTTCTCTTATTCCAGCCATTATCACAAGCGCAAGTGTAAAACCTGCACCGGCACCAACTCCAAACACAACGCTTTCCAGAAAATCATACTCGCGCATTGAAGCAAGCAATGCCAAGCCAAGTATCGCACAGTTGGTAGTTATCAGCGGAAGAAATATTCCAAGTGCACGATAAAGAGGCTGCGAAACTTTTTTAATAACCATTTCAACAAACTGAACTAATGCTGCAATTACCAGAATAAAAGATGGTATTTGTAAAAACTCCAGCTTAAACGGTACTAAAATAAGATTGAACAACAACCAGCTTACGACCGCAGTTAGAGCCATCACAAAAGTAGTTGCCATTCCCATTGAAACTGCTGAAGATGTTTTGTTTGAAACTCCAATAAACGGGCATATACCAAGAAAGTATGATAGAACAAAGTTGTTTACCAAAGCAGCCGAGATAAAAATTAATAATAGTTCCATTTTACACTCCAGCCTCTTTTAATACTTCATCAGTTATTTCTTCTCTGCCTACTCTTCTATATTGAGCAATCAGTGATTCTCTAACAAGATTCTTTTTTCTTTCAACATACAGATTGGCAAAACCCATCAATAAACCAAGCGCTAAAAATGCACCGGCTGGTAAAATCATAATTAACCATGGTTCAAATCCGTTTGGTAATACCTGATATCCGAGAATTGTTCTGGATCCGATAATTTCTCTGATGCTTCCAAGAACAAACAACGAAATAAAAAATCCAGCTCCGTTTCCCAATGCATCAAGCACCGATCTTAACGGACCATTTTTAGATGCAAAGGCTTCTGCTCTGCCAAGTATTATACAATTAACAACTATAAGAGGAATAAACGGACCGAGCGCTTTACTCAATTCTACAAATTGAGCTTTCATTACAAGATCAACTATAGTAACAAATGCAGCTATGATAACAATGTATGATGCAATTCTTACCTGATTGGGAATTAACTTTCTGACAAGTGATATCATCAGACTTGAAAACACAAGCACAAAGGTTGTAGCCAGCGCCATTGCAATTCCGTTTATCGCAGAAACCGTAACGGCAAGAGTCGGGCACATACCAAGTATCTGTTTAAAGGTCGGATTGATCTCCCACAATCCTTTTGTAAACTCTCTGAGGAGCGGAACTTGTTTTTTCATTTTGATGCTCCTTTATTTTCAATGCTTTTCAATTTTGCAATTCCTTCGTTAACAATTATAACAACAGCCCGTGATGAGATTGTTGCACCTGTTATAGATTGAACTTCGTTTTGATTGGATGGCTCTGCACCTTTTACAAGTTTCACCGAAGGATTGACATCCAGTCCGTTATATTGATCTTTGTAAGGCGGTTCAAGAATTTTTGTTCCAAGTCCGGGTGTTTCTGATTGTTCAAGTATTTCAATCGAAGTAGTTTTATTTAAGTCTTCTGTTAAACCTATCATCAATTTGATTTTTCCCTGAAATCCGTTACCGTCATACACAAGGGAATATCCGACTGCGGAATCTTTTTCGTTATATACTTTATAAACTTCAAATCCCGCTTCTTTAATCTCTTCATATCTTTTGCCGTCAAGATGAACAAGAAAAATTGCACGCTCTGTTTCCGCTTTAAGATTGAGTGCAATTTTGGGTGCAGCCCAGTTATTAACAAGTGAAAGTGAACCGCCGGCAATTACTCCGATGATAGTTAGTGCTGCAATTATTACCACAATCTGTTTCATTTATTTTTAACCTCCTTAACAACACCAAAAATTACCGGCTTAGTGTATCTGTTAATAAGAGGCACAAAACCATTCATAAACAGAATCGAATACATAACTCCCTCTGGCAAACCACCGTAAATCCTTATTACAATAAGCACAAGGGAAATTCCAAATCCAAAAATCCACATACCTTTATTTGTAATTGGCGATGTAACCCAATCGGTTGCCATAAACATTGCACCGAAAAGAAAACTGCCGGCAAAGATGTGGAAAACCGGTGTAGGGTTTTGCGGATCAATCAGCCAGAAAATTCCGCCGAACAAAATCATCCCGATTATCATCGAAAAAGGGATCCGCCAATTAACAATCCCGGCTGCAATTAAGATTATTCCACCTATCAAAACTGCAATTGCAGATGTTTCTCCAAGTGAGCCGCCGATATTTCCAATGGTCATTGCTGTTGTATCGGTAAATATTTTATCAAACTTTAATGCTGCAAGCGGAGTAGCGCTTGTAACTGAATCAACCGCAAAATTTGGTTTAGTCCAGGTTGTTATTTGAACAGGAAAGGCAGCCTGTAAAAACGCTCTGCCTACTAATGCGGGATTAAAAATGTTATAACCCAATCCGCCAAAAATTTGTTTGCCCAATCCAATTGCTACAACTGAACCAATTGCAGTTGCAGATAAAGAAAAATTTGGAGGAAGAGTTAGTGCAAGCAGCAGACCGGTTAATGCGGCACTCCCGTCAAACCAGGTAATTTGTTTTTTTCTTATCGCCTGAATAGAGACTTCTGTTCCGACTGCAAATACGACCGCAATGAGTATGATAAATATTTGTGTCCAGCCGAAAAAAGTTAGCGCTGCGGCAATTGATGGCAATAGTGCAGCAGCAACAAACCACATTACTTTTGATGTAGTCCATTTTGAGTGCAAATGCGGCGATGTCGTTAAACTAAAATAAACTTTTTGTTTTGGCTCTATAGTAGTAGTTGTTTCCATGTTTTCTTTCTTAGTGTTTCTTTGTGCTCTACGCGTCTTAGTGGTGAAAAGGTCTTACCACCTAGGCACTAAGAACACTTAGGTTCACTTAGGGGACGCAATTCTCTCTTTCTGTATTTGTAAAATCTTTTGTTTCCCTAATCTTATCCACTGCACCAAAGGAATATTTGCCGGACAAGTATAAGCACAGGTTCCGCACTCCATACAAACTGTAATGCCTGTATCCTCAGCATCTTCAAATCTGTTCAGCTGTGTATATCGTGCAAGCTTAGTCGGCATTAGATTTAATGGACAGGCTTCTATGCACTGCCCGCATCTTAAGCAGGGTGTTTCTGGATTTTGTGCAACTTCATCCTTAGTTAAAATTAAAATTCCTGATGTTGCTTTCATTACCGGTGCCTGTAAATCAAATTGAGCAACACCCATCATTGGACCGCCGACAACAATTTTCATTGCATCCTCAGTAACACCTCCGCAAAAATCAATTACGTTTTGAATTGGTGTACCAACCGGTACAATTAAGTTCTTTGGATTTTTAATCCCTTTGCCCGATACAGTTAAAGCAGCGGTTATTAAAACTTCACCCTTCACTATTGCATCATGGATTGCAATTGCTGTTCCGATATTTTGAATAACAGCTCCTACATCCAGGGGCAATTTACCGGGAGGAACTTCTCTTCCCGTTACCGCCTTAATCAGCATCTTTTCTGCACCTTGCGGATATTTTGTTCTTAATGATATTACTTCAATTCCCTGTTCATACTTCGTCTTATCTGATAAAAGTTTTATCGCTTCCGGTTTATTATCCTCAATTCCAATTACACCGCGGTTAACACCGAGCGCCTTCATTATTAATTTTAACCCGGAAATCAAATCATCGGGGCGTTCTATCATAAAACGAAAATCTCTTGTAAGATAAGGCTCGCATTCACATCCGTTTAGAATAACCACATCAATTATTTTATCTTTTGGCGGAGTTAGTTTAACTGCAGTTGGAAAGGCTGCACCGCCTTGCCCAACAATTCCTGCAAGTGCAACTCTTTCTCTTATTTCATCAGGTGTAACTGTGTCGGGATTTAATCCGGTAAAAAGAAATTTTTGTGATTCAGCAGTTTCGTTTGTTTTAATCACTATTGAATCTTTCGGAAATCCGCTTGAAGTATGCTCTTTGCCGAGGCTAATAACTTTTCCGGCAATTGAAGAATGAATCGGAGCAGATATAAATCCTTCTGCCTGAGCAACCATTTGTCCGGGATGAACTTCATCTCCTTTTTTTACAAGAGCCTTTGCTTCTTTGCCAAGATGCTGCGAAAGGGGAAGCGTTATTTCATCTGGAATCGGGATTGTTTCAAAAGCAAGATGCTCAGTTAATTCTTTATATTCTTTTGGATGAATACCGCCGCTAAAAGTTTTTGAACTCATAAACAACTAATTCTATAAAGTTTAATATTTAACAACATTAAATAAATAAGAAATTCACGCGCTTCAATTTTTCTAAAACTATGCCACACATAAAGAACAAAATATTGTGATTATATCAATTAAAGTGATTTATTGATTGATAATTGCGAAATGATGTTTGTCAAAAAGCGGAAATGAGAATTATGTTTCTAAAAAATGAAAAACACCTTTATCGGAAATGTTGAGTAGTAATGCTCAATGTTCAATGTTCAATAAAGAATTAATTGAACATTGAGCAGTTTAACAATGATAGTTATTTGAGAAGTATCATTTTTTCAGAGCTTACAAAATCACCAGCTTGTATTTTGTAAATATACACTCCGTTTGCAAGCGAACCCGCATCGAATTTTACTTCATAACTTCCTTTTGGTTTTTCTTCATTAACGAGAGTTGTAATTTCATTACCGAGTATGTCGTAAACCTTGAGTGAAACAAAGCCATCTTGTGGTAATTGGAATTTAATTATTGTGCCCGGATTAAAGGGGTTGGGATAGTTTTGCTCCAATGAATAGCTTAACTCCTGAAAGCTCTTAGTTTCGATTACATTTGAGTACTTATAACTGCCATCAAAATCTATTTGCTTTAATCTGTAGAAGTATCTGCCATTGACTGTATTATCATCAACAAAACTATAAAAGTGTTTTTCTGCTGTTGTTCCGAAGCCGGGGACAAAACCAATTTTTTCAAAATCAATTCCATCATTACCTCTTTGTATTTCAAAACCAGAGTTATTAAGCTCCGAAACAGTAGTCCAATTCAATTCGATCTTTCCATTATTTGATACTGCGGTAAAAGCAGAAAGTTCAACGGGAATAATTGTTGAATCAGTGTATATCCACACACCACCGTTTGCTGTGCCTGACACACAAACCATAATTTTGTTATTATAAGTTAACATCTCATTTGAGCTGAAAGTTAAATTATGATTTGAAAATGAGGCTCCGCCATCAGTGGATTTAAACACTCCGCCGTTTCCGGCAAGGTAAATATTATCTGCTAAATCCAAAGTTCCCCCACGCATAGCTCCTGTCTGATTGCCGGTTACAGTCCAGGTCATCCCTCCGTCAGTTGATTTGTTAAATGGATATGGAGATGAGGTTGTTACAGCATAAATGATGTCGGTTGAAGTCTGTAAGATTTCCCAAACATTTGTGGAAAGCGTTGCATTGCCAAATGTTGCACCGCCATCAGTTGAAATAAAAAATCCATTTGCCGAAGTGGAAGATGATCCGGCATAAATAATATCAGAATTAAATTTATCTACTTTAATCTCTACGATGCTATAAGCAGATAGACCCGTGTTGATAAAAGTAGCGCCATAATCAGTACTCCGCCAGATCCCGCCGCTGGTAGCTCCTGCAAAGATATGTCCATTCTTTCCGCAGGCAACTGAATTAATATTATGCCCTCCAAAAGCACTTGTCGGAATTGTTGTAAAATTTTGTCCGCCATCTGTTGAATAAATCAAGCCATTAGAAACATTTGCAACATAAACATTATTAAGGGAATCACAGGCAATGTACAGATAGTTGGAAGTTCCGGTTGAAAAAACATTTGTCCAGGTATCACCGCCATCTGTGGATTTAAATATTCCTCTTGCTGAACCTGAAGTGCCTGCATAAATATTACCTGCGTAATCTTTTGCAATTGACCACATAGAAAAGCCATCAACCTTTTTGACCCACGTTTGTGAATAGCTGGTTTGAGATACACAGAAAAGAAATGCTAAGATTGAAACAATTTTCAACTTAGCGAAACCGGATATGAAATGTTTCATAAGTATAATCCTTTCTTTTTAAAATAAATTAAATGATTTATAGAAAATAACTGCCCTTACAAGTAATTTTTTTCAAAAATATATTATTGAATTCGGATTATTGTTGATTTAACTTAGAAAATTGTATCAATAAAACCAAGTTTTAAATTTAAGTCGGGATGATTAGAAGTCGCCCTGTTTTCAATAGTGAAGTATCAGCTTAATAAAACTATATGCGAACACTAATATTTCCAGGATAATATATCATCAGCAGGTTTACAATTTTACTTGGGAATTAAATATTTATAGTAGTTACAAAACACAACATCTTATTCCGGATTTAAAATCATCGGTTGGTTTTGTTGTGTTGAAAGAAAAGCGTAAGAAAAAATCAGTGTTTCACAAAAAGAAATTAGATAAGAAATTAATTTTAAGCAGTTATAAATTTTGTAATCTCAATAAAATAAAAAGGCGTATTTATTAGATACGCCTTAAAAATCTTTAACAGTTAAATAACTTTACTTAACCGTACTCCACAAATTTTGTTTCTTTACACCAAAAGAAACGATCTTAGCATCTTTCGGTACCTCAAATCCGCAAAGGAAAGATCTTGCTTTTGTTTTGGGAGGAAAGTTTTCACTAAAAGCAAGTGTGTGATCTTTTTGATTCTGTTCAATGTTTTCATTCTTAGTTAAAAAAGTTGAAACAATCCCTTCGCCTTTTAATCCTGAGCGGTATTCATTTCCCTTGTCATCCTTGATTGTGATGCTCATTGTATAATCCGCACCCATATTAATTTTTTTATCAGATGTGTTTTCAATCGTTATATCAGCGATTAAAAATTTGTTTCCGCTTTTAGCTTTGGAGTCATTAAACTCGATAAGCTTATGAAGTTTAATTTTCACTTCGCTGTTTTTTACTTCTGATATAACAGTGTTTTTACTCTGAGGATAAACCATCATCGTTGTTATTAATAAAAACAGAAATATTTCTTGATAAGTTTTCATATATAATTTTTTTGCCTCTGTATGTTTAAAAATTATTTCCTTTATTTCCAATTAGTGTTGTTGACTATATTCACACAATTTATCAGTTAAAGAATTCTTCAACTATCGTTCCGCTTTTTAAACCTGTAAATTCGGATAAAGAAGTTATACGCGAAAGACAAATGTCTTGTTTTTGTATTTTCAATGAAGAAAAAAATACACATACGCCCATCCCGGAAAACATTTCATCTTAATAGTCTTATCTGATTTTCTCTTTATCAGACCTTACACTAACAATATCTTAATATAATCACCCTCCGCTTTTGATGTGTCTGATGATTTTTTTTGTCTCAGGTGAACAAACAGTTTAAAATAACTTTGTTAGTATAAACCATCATAACTAAATTGCGCACAAAATTTTCAAAGGCATCGCAGTGAGTATAAAAAACAAACTTAAAGAACTTAAGTCAGGATTCCAGCCATCCTTCTGGGTTGCAAACGGAATGGAGTTGTTTGAACGATTGGCTTATTATGGTCAGCAGATTGTTTTTATGATTTATATGCGTAATAAGCTTGGCTTTAGTGAATCTGAAGCAGGGCAGCTTTCGGGAATATTCGGCGGATTGATTTATCTGCTTCCAATACTCGGCGGAACACTTGCTGATAAATGGGGATTCAGACGAGCATTTAGTGTTGCATTTTCTATTCTTGCATTAGGCTACTTTTTGATTGGCTCTGTTGGAATGAGTGCGTTTTCGGGAATTTATGATGGAATGGATTTGTATTGGCTGATGATGGCATTTTTAGTATTTACAGCTTTCGGCGGTTCTTTTATTAAACCTGCCGTTCTCGGAACCGTAGCTGTTTCCACTACCTCCGAAACAAAATCACTTGGCTTTGCCATCTATTACTGGCTTGTTAACGTAGGTGCGGTTATCGGTCCTACTTTAGCTTTTTTTGTCAGAAACAGTTTCGGCAATGAATTCGTTTATGTTGTTTCGGCATTAAGCTGTTTGGCAATGCTTATTGTAAATATATTTTTATACAAAGAGGTAAAAGGAACAGCTCCCGAAGTTGTGGAATCACTTTGGAAAAAGATCGCTAACCTGTTTGTTGTTCTTACAAATATCAGGTTTATGATTTTTCTTTTGATCTATTCTTTGTATTGGATAATCTTCTGGCAGGAATTTATAATTATACCATATTATATAACAGATTTTATAAGTGCTGATGCTCCTTATGAAATAGTTCAATCATGGTCTGCGGGCGGTGCAATTATTCTTCTTCAGATTCCGATTAATCGTTTAACTAAAAATATTCCTACCAGAAAAGCTATACTCATAGGCTTTGCACTTTCAAGTTTAATCTGGATTATAATCGGATTATATCCAAGCATTCCAACAATTGCGGCAGGAATAGTTGCTTTTGCAATCGGTGAAATGACACAGGCTCCAAGATACTATGAATATATTTCTGAAATCGCACCCCCAGGTCAACAGGGATTATTTCAAGGATATGCTTTTCTTCCGATAGCAATTGCAAGATTTGTTGGTGATCCGCTCGGCGGATGGCTGTATCAATCATCAAAAGCTTCGGGTAAACCAGAATTAGTCTGGTTTGCCTTAATCGGAATAGGAGTTCTTGCAACAATTTTAATGTGGCTCTATAATAAATTTTTAGCCATAAAAGAAGCTTAATACTTCTCTTTATCTGATAGTGTGTTGTTTATTTTAACATCTTTGATCTTGTCGGTCTGTTAGTTTGATAATTTGAGTCTTGCTTATACCTTGAAAAGATAAGAATTAAACTCCGCAGCAAACATTAAACAAACATCACATCATACACGGAATCTTTTTAATAAATTTCAAATCATATTAATTTTTAATTTTAAGATTTATGACAGCAGGACAGATATTTCTTTATGCATTTATTGCACTTATCATCTTTTACATCGGTAAAAAAATTTACCTGATTAAATCAATTAAACAATATTCGCCGGCTGATGCTTATGCAAAGGTAAAGAAGGAGCGTAATGTTGTTTTTCTTGATGTAAGAACAGAAAGAGAGAGAAAACAGAGCTTAATTAAAGGCTCTTATCATATACCTATTACGGATTTAAAAGAAAAAGAACAGGAATTAAAAAAGTTTAAGGATGCAGAAATAATCTGTTACTGTCAAACCGGAAACCGAAGTCTTAATGCTGCATCTAAACTGAGGAAAATGGGATTTAATGCTACAAATTTAAGCGGAGGAATGGTTCGTTGGAACGCAACAGGATTAAAATAATATGGAAATGGACAAAGCGTGTTTTCCCGGTTTTAGCCGGAGCTTCTGCGGGATATGCTTATTATTATTATATAGGCTGCAGCGGCAGTTGTCCGATTTCCGGGAATCCATATATCAGCACAATATATGGCGCATCAGCAGGTTTTTTGCTGATAGACTGGAAACAGATTTTTAATAAAAATAAAAAACAAGAAGCAGAGGAATAAAATAATGCAATACGGTTTTTCTAAAACAACAGAGTATAAATTTGATCAGGCAATTGATAAAGTAACCGAAGAGTTGAAAAAGGAAGGGTTTGGAGTTTTAACAACTATTAATGTTAAAGATACATTAAAGAAAAAGATAGATGTTGATTTCAAGAACTACACTATTCTTGGTGCCTGCAATCCGCCTTTTGCACATCAGGTGCTGCAAGCCGAAGAAGAGATTGGTTTGCTTTTACCCTGCAACGTAATAGTTTATGAAAAGGATGATAAAACAGTTGTTTCGGTTTTTGATCCGATGACTATGACAGCAGTAATTGATAATCCAAAAATAAAAACTGTGGCAGAAGAAGTTAAGAAAAAATTAGAACGGGTTCTTAAGGCGGTATAATCAAATACGTTTTTATAATTGATAATAAATAATAGAACAAAGTAGAAAGGCAAATAAATGACTGAGTCGTTAACTAAAGAAACTTTTTTAACAAAAGTTTTTGATTATGAAAAAAATCAGGATTGGAAATATAACGGAGAGCTTCCTGCAATAATAGATTTCTGGGCACCCTGGTGCGGTCCATGCAGGATGGTTGGTCCCGTACTCGAAGAGCTTTCTGAAGAATATAAAGGTAAGATAAATGTGTATAAGGTTAATACCGATGAAGAACAGGAATTAGGCGCTGTATTCGGAATCAGAAGTATTCCATCTATACTATTTGTGCCTGTAGTTGGACAGCCAAAGATGGCTGTTGGAGCTCTTCCAAAAGAATCCTTAAAACAAGCAATTGAAAATGAATTGCTGATTAAAGCATCATAATTTTTCATGATACTCAAAAAAAATAAAACGCATCCTTCCTATCGGATGCGTTTTTTTTGACATACCAATCATTTAAAAAATTTTTCAATCCTGTAAGTTCTTCTTACAATACGGTTCAATTTTACTAAGTATTGTAAGCTTAATTGGTATTTTGTTACTTAAACCATAATGATTTATCGGTATAATATTTGATTTTTTTGCATATATTATTCAAAGAGCATTTAAATAACTTAGACAATTCATCTAAAGGAGAATCTATTTATGAAAAAAACTATTATACTATCTCTGTTTATCGCGGTTGTTTACATCGGATGTTCATCCGGTCCTGATTTTATACCAGATCAAAAGCAGGTTCAGTTTATAACCAACGGAATATGGCTTGGCGTTTTCCCTTGTGAAGATTGTGAAGAAATTGATTATCAGCTAAACTTAAAAGATGATTTTACATTTAAAGAAAGATCTGTTTACAAAGGAAAAGATGGGGATGCCTTGACTGATGAAGGAAGCTGGGCTTTTGAATCAGATTCAGTTATTGTGTTAAATGGATCAGATGAAGATAAGCTGTATTTAATCGGATCCAAAAATCTGATCCGCCTTAATGAATACGGCGAGAGATTTGAAGCATCCGTAGAATCAAAATATATGCTTAAAAAAGATTTGAGTACTGTCAAAAAAATTGATGGGTCTGTTACTAACGATAAAGATCAGCCGATGAAAGAAAAGGTTGAATTGAATCCTGAATTCTATCAGAAAAAATTTGTTGATGGTGTTGATTTCTTCGGAAGAGGAAATGAACCGAACTGGACTATAGAGCTTGACCTTGAAAAGAACTTTGTTTTTTCAATGATGGATGGATGGACAGTTACAGCTCCATCTGTTGAAGGTATTAAAAACCAGGACCTTACTTTGTACAGATCAAAATCTGAATCAGGCGAGCTTATAATAACTGTAATAAGAGAAAACTGTCAGGATAATATGTCCGGAGAAATTTTTCCTTATAAAGTAAGAGTAGAGGCAAAAAAATCTGCTGATGAAAAATTTCAAACTTTTGAAGGATGCGGAAAATTTCTTGCTGATTTACGTTTGTATGATATCTGGGTGATGGAAGAAATGACCGGCATAAACCTTAAAAAAGAGAAACTGCAAAAAGGTGCTCCGCAATTTGAATTTATCTTATCTGATATGAGATTTAACGGACATGCTGGCTGTAATAGTTTTTCAGGAAGCATTACTGTTTCGGGTGATAAAATTACTTTTGGCTCATTGCTTGGAACACTTATGAGCTGTCAAAATATGAAGGTGGAAAAAGCAGTAGTAAGCGCATTAGATCAAAAGACAGTTACTTATTCAATTGATAAAATGAAACTGACGCTTGTAAGCGGGAAAACTAAAATGGTGTTTAAAAAAGTTGACTGATAAATAAAAAAGACCGGTTAATAATTTTAAGGGATGCAGATGCATCCCTTTTTTTGCACCTGAAAACACTGCACTGCCTTTGGTAATTTATCGCTATTGTAATTCTTTGCTCTCATTTGATGGAAAAAAGCTTTCCCGTTTGGATATATATAAATCAAAAAAAATCTTTTACTGATTTGTTCTTTTTATACAAATCGGCAACAAGGTTAATGAGTTTTTTCTTATCAGGTTTTTCCAGTTCTTTTCTGATGTCCGTTAATCCCATATTTCTTTGTTACTAAGTTAGTACTGTAATTTTATAAAACGGTTTGGGGCTTGACGAAGGCGGGGATTTACAGCACAAAGTTCAATCGAAGATCCGCCGCGGCGGATGAACCTTGCACAAATGTCCAATCGAAGTCGTTCACCCTCGCTTTTGGCAATACCTTGTTAGCGGTATGTGCTTTTCTGTGTCAATTTGTTATTGTTTGTTTTAATGTCGCAAATTGTGTTTTTACAAAAGTTTCTATATCTGTCTGTTCTGATTCCCAAACACTTGAACTTACTCTGAAACGAATATTTTGATCTTCAATATTTACGGAAATTCCATCTTGTCCGTGAGTTAAACCGTCTTTTTTAATTTCAACTTCATTGAAGTCGTTATACACCTTGTCAATTTTATGTCCAATGTTATTTATTACTTTGGCATTTGTCTTAAGATATTCGATGTCTGGCTCTGTTCCGTCTAAGGGCACAACAATTAAAGCGTAATTGTCCTTTTGTAGAGTTGCTGTCTTCGCTTGTAACGGTGTCATTGCCGCGTGTTCTTTACCAGTCGCTTTTAACTCAACCAACCAATTATTTATTTTAAATCCTTCTCGTTGATTTGCGCTGTTCACTAGGTCAGAAGATTCATCTGTCAAAATATAATCGCTTCCAAATGGTTCTCTGGCTATATTGACCGTTATACCTGCCTCTTTGAGTTTTTCAATATATTCTTTGAACAAAGTTTCAATAAGTTTTCCCATTTTTTGATTGCGATTAATAAGTTTTCTTTCGTTTATTTTCTTTTCGTATTCATTTCTAATGTTTGGGTCATTAAAAATTTCTTGAACAAGTTCAGGGTCAATTTCGCTCGTAATCATATTTGTAATGGCTTTATCCTGCATTTTCGTATGCCTTTTTTATCCACTCGATAACTTCTTTGTCAATGTTCGTTATGTCGGTCAGATTGATTTTGTGAGTACACATTGAATTTGGTTTTTCTGGTTCTAATTTTCCTTTTGGTTCTTGTCCTTTCAAATTTATTCCTATTTCAAATCGTGTTTTTGTCGCAGGGTTTAATGTGGCGAATTGCTTCTTTCTCCTCAAACTTACATAAGCGTTTTTAGGTGCAATTTCAATGTCGTTTCCGAATGATTGAATTTCAGAAATGAGTTTATCGTAAAATGGTTTTAAATGTTCTTTGCCTTTGTATTGTTTGGTTATCAAGTCGTCTTGATTGTCAGCCGGACCTGCATCGCTTTCGTTTGCTTTATGTGCAACAAGGTTGGCAAATCCGTGAGTAAATTCGTGTTGTTCTTTTAGAAACTTTATAATTTCTCCGTGTTTTGCAAAATTTTGTTTTTTCACAATGTCAATCCATTGTTCCAATGTTTTTCCCGTGTTCTTGCGCAGGTTTTCAATCATCGTTTGTGTTGCTTTGTCCATAACTTTTTAAGGTTTTAATTTCCAAATTTTGTCCGAATAAGGAAGATACTCGGGAAGTGCAGCCGAACCATACCAAAGGAAGATTTCATAATCCAATAGTCCGTTTTTTATAGCAGGGTCAGTTTGTAAAAGATTTTTGGCTTCTTCAATATTGTTGACATTGTTCAGAATAAAAATACCTCTGTAACTGTTTTCGTTTTTGCCGAAGGGTCCGGCTACTATTATAATGTTTTTATCCACCAACCGGCCGATGTTGTCCAGGTGTCCTCTAAAAGTTTCACTTATAAATTCTTTATCGGTAGTTGTGTTTGTCCCTGATTTTAGAATAACCAAAAAGTAGCTTTTCATTCCGTAGTCATCCGCTCCCAGTTTATCTGCTAATGTTTTGTCAAAATTAGGATTTGTATTGATTGTGTCTTTTGCTTTTCCAAAAGTAAAGGTTACTGACAATAGTAGTATGACTATAAAAATGTTTTTCATTTCGAATTTTTTATTGGTATGGTTTCGTTTTGCATTACACACAACCTATTATTTCCTGCAATAATAAAAATTATAATTTTAATAAGAAAATTTTGTGCAGGAAAACAATGCTTCTTTACATCCAAAATACAAAGCCTGTTTGTGGATTTATATAAGCCGCAGGCTAATCAGACTTCAAATGAAAATCTCTCCAGCAAATTACAGAAGAGAGATGAGGATCGGTGAATTGAGTGATAGCTTCTTAAAGCTATACGCAGATGAGGATATTATTTACAAAAGATTCAATCGAAGCTGCTTACCTGTACTCTTGTCAATTTGTTTTGTTGTGTGTTCGTTTTTTTATTCTTAAATCGGACTTATTCTTATTTGCCCACCAACAGCTTTTAATACTTTCATAATGGTTGAAAATTGGGGTTTCGCTCCGTCAGATAATGCTTTGTATAAACTTGTTCTGCTCATTCCGGTTTCTTCAGCAATTTTAGTCATACCGATAGCCTTTGCAATATGCCCGATTGCAACCACAATTTCAGTATCATCTCCTTCTTCCAAAACTGCATTTAGGTATTCAGCAATCATTTCGCTGCTGTCTAAATAATCTGCTATATCAAATTTTGATGTTTCCATTTTTTACTTTTTTAGTTTCTCCCAAATTTCTTTTGCTCTTTCAATGTCTTTTTGCTGCGTTGATTTGTCTCCACCAATTAGCAGGAGAACTATCTTTCCTTCGGTTTTTTTGAAATAGACCCTATAGCCTTTTGCATAGTTAATTTTCAGTTCACTAATTCCTTTTCCTATTGGCTTACAATCTCCGAAGTATTCCTCTGTTTCTAATTTTTGAAGTCTTAATAAAATTTTTGCTTTTGCTCTCAAGTCATTAAGTTTACTAAACCATTTGTCAAACTCTGTCGTCTTTTCTATAAAGTACATTTCCTAATCTGTATTCATTCGGATACAAAATTATAAAAAATAATCGGATATCGCAATCTTAATTTTGAAGATCCTGTTTCTATAAAATGGGTTCGGAGCTTAGCTTTCGTGCAGGGTTTAGAACGTTAAACAGTCAACCAGCGCTGTGAATTTGAATAGTTGCACAAAGCTCCAAGTTTGCACAGCTTGTCCACCCTTCGGCGGATCACCCCGCCTGATCTGCCATTGGCAGACAGGCGCAAAAACCCGTGTTACAAGCATACTATTTATTGTTCATTCAGCGTAATTGTCAGTCCAAGTTTCATAAATTTTACGGTCGGAATTACTTTTAACGCAAATTCCAATTGAATGTCTTTCCGTTCAGCAACGATTAGTCCCGAAACTTTTTGTCCATCCTTGCAAAGTTCTTCTTGTGTCCAACCCATATAGCGTAAAATCTGCCCTATGGTTTTGTCTGTTGCTTGCCGTTTAATTTCTATGACTACAAAATTTCCTTTTTCGTCAACGGCAAGAATATCCATTATGCCAACAGTCTGCGTATCGTATTGTCCGTTTTTTGGAATTTGTTCTTCTTCGTCAAAGTATTTTAGTTTTGGAAAAAGGCGGTGAAAATTTCGGTGCAACAAACTTTGATAATGCTGAACTTCTAATGCTTCAAACTTTTGTTCTTCTACCTTTTCCGTAATTATCATTGGTTCACCGTCTGTTTCAGTTAGCTCTTTTGGAAAAGTATGGTAAAGCAGTCGGGCAAATTCAAAATTTTCAAAAGTTATGTTCGTTATTTCTTCGAGTTTTTCTTTGACCTTTAAAAGTTTGAAATTGTATTCAAGATAAAGGTCAAGTCCTGTGTTTTCAGTGTCAAGACCACTTGAAAGTAACTTGGAAAGAAAATGGTCCTGGTCATTGAAAATTGGTAAAAATATGTCAGGGTAGTAAATGCTTAAAAGTTTTGGAATTACTGTCCTGCCTGTCTTGAAGCCATTAATGTCTTTTGAAAGTTTGGCAATTTGAATAAGGTCTTTTGAAAATGTCCCGTCTGTTTGATAAGCAGTTCTGCTGTCAATGGAAGTGACTTTTTGAATTAGCGATTTGATTTTTTGAAAGTCGGTTTCGTAGCCGTATTTATATTTTGAGCCGCCTTTAATACTTCCGAGTATTCTCGTTCCCCATTCAAGGTCGTAAGCCATACAACCCTGTTTGCGCCCCAGTCCAGCGAAGTAGTCTTCTTTAGTCAGATTGTCAATCCGGTCATTATTGTATGTCGCCCGAAACTGTTGTCTTAATACTTCACGTTCCTGGCTGTCATTTTCAGTCCATACGAAACTGTCAAGTCGTGATATGAGTTGTTCAATTGCTTCTTCGTTTATTATCGTTACTGCCATATGTTGCTGTGTCGTCTTTTAGAATTTCTGCCAACTTATTATCTCCCGCAATAATAAAAATTATAATTTTAATAAGAAAATTTTGTGCAGGAAAACAATGCTTCTTTATATTCAAGTAAGTAATTCAAAATTGTCTAAAATACAAATCGTGTTTGGAGATTTATTTTAGCCATAGGCTCATCAGCCTTTGGCTGAAAAGCACTTCAGCAATTTACAACGGAGAGTTTACCCGTTAAAAGCTGTCCGAAGGACTTCTTTGGAGGGATGAGTAACAGAATAAGAGAATATTTGCAATAAAAAAGTTGAAGTTAAAGTCAGGATCTTTCATAAGCATCTATGAAGTCCTCTCTTGAGATTCCAGCTTGTGTACAGATAGTCCGCAAAGTAGATGACTTGATTTTATTATGGTTTGGCATCGTCAAAGGAGTTTTGGTGCCGTCGTTATTCTCCCGAATCATTGAAATATGTTCCCGCTCCCGAACAATACTGAAGCCCAGTATAGAGAGAGAGCTTCTAAAACTTTCTTTTTCGGAGCAATGTCCGGGAATTTTGCCATTAGTCTGCGATTCCGGTTTCCGCAATAAATGCTTCGAGGATTGGCGGATCAATCTCAAGCACCTCTTGTCCGAAACTCTCGATGTGAAATCGAATAGCTGAGTTGACATCGGATAATGCCTCTTGATATGTATCTCCCTCTCCGACAACAACACCTTTCAATCCTAACGGATAAGCCACATAACCATCGGGATGTTTCTCTACAATGATCTTAAATTGCTTCATTTTTTATTCCTAAATTTTTGCTATGCTATAATAAAAGATAATGAGGGATCTTTCAATTTACCAAACTATCTATGTATTAATTACGCTGATATTGAGTTTTGAAGTTACAGCTAAATTTCAGGGATAAATCTTGCTCTAGTTTAATTGTGTAGGCAACAAAAAGCTTTATATAAACCGTAGGCTCATCAGCATTCGGCTGAAAAGCACTTCAGCAATTCTCTGCGGAGAGTTTATCGGTAAAAAGCTGTCCGAAGAACTCCTTTGGAAGGATGAGTATCAGTGAGTTGAGTGATAATGGTTGGTGGTATGAAAAGTTGCGTTTTCAAGGCGCAGTCTGGCGAGTTAGAATAAGGTAAAAAAGTAAGAAAACAATAGCGAACCACAGGGCAGCAATTGGTTACACTACTACTGTGGTAAGTGCATTTTACTTACCATTTCTATTGTTTTAAAATTTGAATCGAAACAAGTATAGCGTTGACAACTGTAGCTATTGCAAGAACCCATGTAATCACATTCAATTGCCTTAAAGCCTTTAGCTGAAGTTTTGATTGTAATGTTTGCAATCGCAATTCGGTATTTCTTCGAGCATCCGGTTCTCCAAATCCTGTTCCTTCAGAAAACATTGCCTCAACTTTTTTTAGTTCTTCTTCTAATTTCATTTTATAGTCGGTTTTGTTTTTTGAATTGTATATAACGTTTTGGGTATTGCCGAAGGCGGGGGATTTTAGCACAAAAGTTCAATCGAAGATCCGCCGCGGCGGATGAACCTTGCACAAATGTCCAATCTAAGCCATTCAGCCCCGCTTTTGGCAATACCTTGTTATGTGCCGTTTATCTTCTCCTCATCCTTTACTCGCAATAATTGTTGTCAAGCGATTTACAATTTGATTGAATTTGATTGTCATACCATTAGCCTCTAATTGTCCAACCACTTCGCTTGCCAAAAGTCTAACTTTTTTATAAGTGCTAACTTTTTGTATCCAAACATCATTAGTTTTCTCGTACAAAAGGTCGGTTACATTTACAAATTCGTCTTCATAATCAAGAATACACGTCAAGATTTTCGTGTCATCACTTTTTACAGGTATAAATCTGTCTTTCCCTGCCAATTTAGTCGAGTAGTCACGAAATGAAAGAATGAGTTTTCCATTTTTATCCAATGACTTTACAGTATCTAGTATAAAAGTTTTAACTTCAATTTTATTGCCCAAATGCGATAAAGTGTCTCCACAGCAAATAATTAATTCTGGTTTGTCGGCAAATGTTACTACATTTTTAATGTCGTCTTTGATTACTGTAATATCTAAATCGTATGCATTTACTTTAAGCTCGTCCAAAAGCAGTTGGTTAAAGTCAATTGCCAAAACTTTGAAGCCAACCTCTGCAAGTGGAATACTTTGAAGTCCGTGTCCCGCTCCAAGGTCAATAGCAGTTTTGTTTGATGTTGGTCTTATGAAGTTATCAGTAAGAAAACGTTTGAATTCATTTGTTTTTGTATGAAAGTCGCCCGTCATCCAAGAATAAAAGTGTCCAAGGTGGTTGTCATAATGTTCTTTTACTGTCATATTTCTACTCAATTGTTAGTCGTCCTAATGGCACATAACTTATTATTTCCCGCAATAATAAAAATTATAATTTTAATAAGAAAATTTTGTGTAGAAAAACAATGCTTCTTGACATCCAAAATACAAATCCTGTTTGTCGATTTACATGCTAATCAGACTTCAACTGAAAATCTCTCCAGCAAATTACAGCAGAGATATGAGGATCGGTGAATTGAGTGATAACTCTTAAAAGCTATACACCGGTGAGGAAATTAATTACAAAAGTTTAATCGAAGCCGCTTATTTGTTCTCTTTTCAATCTATTAGTCGCGTGTTCATACATTTATTCCTAATGGCGGTAAACCTCAACTCTTTTTCAAGTTTGGGATATCACGTTGGTATATCATAAATGTGTGGGATTTTGGTGTATAAAAATTTATCGGTTAAATATTCTTCTTCAAATATTTTATTCCATTAAACTTATTACAATACTACACAAAAAATATTAAAAGACGGAATATGTTCAATTGAATTTATATTTATTTATCAATTTGACTTTCTGTAAACGCATCAGCTCGGTGCCCTAGCAGTTTTATTTTTGAAACTTCAGAATTGAATTCATTTAATTCAGTAGAAGAAAAGCTCACATTTATTGCTCCGTTGTTTTCAGATAAGTGATGATATTGTGTGGTCCCTGGAATAGGAACAATCCATGATTTCTGTGCTAAAGTCCAGGCTAATGCAACTTGTGCCGGGCTTGCATTTTTTCGTTCAGCCCAGCTTCTTAAAAAATTAATCAACGGTTCATTTTGTTTTAAAGCTTCCGGTTCAAAACGCGGCAACGTGGATCTTCTTTCAGGTTTTAAGAATCGTTGCTGAGCATTAATATCTCCTGTAAGAAAACCACGACCAACCGGGCAGTATGGTACAAAGCCTATACCGAGTTCTTCGAGGGTTGAAAATATTTTAGTTTCCGGTTCACGCCACCAAACGGCATATTCACTCTGTACGGCTGAAACGGGTTGAACAGCGTGTGCTTTGCGAATTGAATTTGCACTTGCTTCCGACAATCCAAAATGTAAGACCTTGCCTTCCTGAATTAAATCTTTTACAGTTCCGGCAACATCTTCAATTGGAATTTTCTGGTCCACACGGTGCTGGTAAAGTAGATCAATTCTATCTGTCTTTAATCGTTTTAAAGAACCTTCCACCGCCCGACGAATATGTTTGGGTTCACTATTCAAGGCAGTGGGTTGTTTTTCCTCTACACCAAAACCAAATTTTGTAGCAATCACAATTTTATCTCTGAAGGGAGTTACTGCTTCACTCAAATACTCTTCGCTCAGATATGGACCATATACTTCTGCAGTATCAAAAAAAGTTACGCCTTGTTCGTAAGCAGAACGAATGAGTTCCACCATTGCTTTTTTCTCACGTACACCACTGCCGTAGTAACCTACCATCGGCAAACATCCAAGTCCTACCGGAGAAACTTCAAGTGTTCCTAATTTTCGTTTACCAGTGTTTTTGTCTGTGTTATTCATAATCGGAGAATTATTAATTTGAGAAAAAATAGTCACTGGATTGGTAAACATCAAACCTGCACCGGCCAATGCTGTTTGCTGTAAAAATTTTCTTCTTGATAGATCTTCCATTGAATTTAACTTTCCTAAATAGTTTTTAGCAACATAACTGCCAGCCCCTTATACATTGGTACTAAATAGTAATTTAATTATCTGATATTCATTTTAATTTATGTAACACATTACTTCAACCCGCCAAACCATTTCACTCTTTCCGGATCGCGGTGATCAAAAAATGAGCTGGTGTTGGTATTTAATTGTGCAATGGCATTCATATCTTCGTCAGTCAATTCAAAATCAAAGATGTCAATATTCTGAGCAATCCTCGAAGGAGTAACAGATTTAGGAATCACCACAATATTTCTTTGAATCAGCCAGCGAAGAGAAACTTGTGCTACCGATTTCCCGTATCGAGCGCCAATTTTTGAAATAGTTTCATTTTGGAAGAAATCACTTCTCCCTTCGGCAAAGGGTCCCCAGGACTCATGTTGGACTCCGTTTTCTACCATTACTTTTTGGTCTTCGGTGCGTTGATTAAAAACGTGTGTTTCAATTTGATTGACTGCAGGGGTTATTTCATTAAAGATCAATAAATCCACCAGACGGTCAGGATAAAAATTACTTACACCAATGGCTTTTGCTTTCCCGGCTTTGTTCAGTTTTTCCAGAGCTTTCCACGAACCATATACATCGTTGAAAGGCTGATGCAGCAAATACAAATCCACATAGTCTAATTGCATTTTGTTTAGTGAATTATCAAATGCTTTCAGAGCTTTTTCATAACCGTAATCTGATATCCAAAGTTTAGTAGTTATAAAAATTTCATCACGAGGAATACCACTTTCTTTAATAGCATCTCCCACTGCTTTTTCGTTGTAGTAAGCTTGCGCAGTATCAATACTCCGATAACCATTTTCCAGAGCGATCAATACACTTTTTTTACATTCCTCGTAATCGGGCACTTGATATACTCCATATCCGAGGATTGGCATTAGTACACCGTTGTTTAATGTTACGTTTTTCATGTTTATTCCTAATTATTCTGAATAATATTTTTAGTATTACTTGCATTGAAAAAACTGACATACTCAATACATTAAATCTTTGCAGTAATCAATTCTTCTTTTGCATCTTTGTTTTTGATACTTCCTTTAACAAGAAATTTTATGTGTAATTCTGCACCAGGAGCTGCCAATAAACAATACATCAGCAATTGCGGTGACTGAAACAGCAAACATCAGACTTAAGAAATACTTTTTCATTTTGTTTGATTCGCTTCATTGAATTCTAAATCAGTAACAGGAGCCAGCCATGTTACATACTCATTGTTTTCAAAATTGGTAATAGCAATATGCACCAAAGAACTATTTGCAGATGCACCATGCCAGTGTTCCACATTTGGAGGAATATTTATCACATCGCCTTTTTTAATTACCTGTGCAGGTTTCTCTTTTTCCTGATAGAAACCTTGACCGTCTGTAACAATCAGTACTTGTCCACGCGGATGAGTGTGCCAGTTGGCTCTTGCACCGGTTTCAAACTCTACATTTCCGATGGAAAAATTATTTACACTGTCTTTGTCAAGTAAAGGTGTTACCCAAACTGTTCCCGTGAAATAATCAGCAGAACCTCGCTGATCTTTTGGGAAAATATTGTTTTCTGGCATTGTTGGCTCCATATTATTTGTATTTTGTGCTTGTAAAGAACTTAATGATGTGATGATTAAGATTCCGGTGTACATCATTGATAGAATGGCTATATTTTTCATGATTAGAATCCTTGTCGTTTAATTTTCTAATACAAATGTAATAAGAATCAATAGCGCAAACAGTATTCAGATCACTGCATTTTGTAACAGTTTTACGGATTCTCCCGAATAGCTGAAGAGGTGAACAATAAGCGACTTCATCCCCGCCTGTCCAGTCAGGGAGAGTGACACTTCATGCCAGACGAAGTCTTGGAGGTGAATGGTTATTATATTTTTGTATAATTTTCCTTCTTAAAGCGTATCAAATTTTTCCCCCTTTTTAATTTCATCACTATAAAGTTCTCTTGGAAGAAGGTTTGGATAGGCATGCCATTGCCTGACTGAGATAGTGCCCCTGCCACCGCTTAATTTTTTTACCGTACCATCTTTATAAGTGAAACTTCCTTCCACTGAATCGAAGGTTAACGTGGCAACCGGATAATCCGGAACCTTAAACGTTACACCCCATGTGGTTACATTACCTACATGTGCTTCTGCCTGATATATTCCATCTTCCACTTCTATCTTTATCTTGTACGTTGATGGAATAAAACCATCGTATTCTCTTACAAATGCCCAGTCTTCATGTACTATGGTCATTTTACCTTCCGGATAATATTTTTGGGTTTGTAAATCATACACTGCAAAATCTTTCATACCCAAACGCATATCATAAAGAGAAGAATGTATTTCATTGAATGACACCCATCCCCAGTCTTCCCAACCTCCGAGTTCTGCGGCTGAAGAATCTACTGCCACATACCGCTCACGAATTCCTAATCCTTTTACTTTAACCTCTTTTCCCCTGATAAAAAGAGAACCTTCCACATCGCCTGCCCAGTTATACCCATAAGTAACAGAATGTTGCGTCAGAAGCGATGGCTCTTCTCTGCCATACCACAATGGGTAACCATGAGGTTTGTGATACAAATCAGCCTTATATTCACCGTCAAGCGTATCAATGGTAAGATGCCAAGAGTTGTCTTCAAAACATTCCACTTTGTATTCCTCTCCACAGGTAACGGTTACTTTGTTCTCCTCTTTTTTAATCTGGAGCGTTCCTTGCGGTTTTCTTAATAAACGTCTGAATTCCATTCCCGGGAATCTGCCAATCTTGTAAATTGAGTTCGGCAGTTGCTCAACATGACCTTTTCCTTTGGTCCAATTTATCGATACAACATCTAATTTTTCAAGGGCAAGCGATAAAATGGAACCACCAACTGAATAGAGTTCTCCGTCATCGCCTGTTACCGAGAATTGGAACAACCAGTCTAAAAAGCCTGAACGAATTTCTTCCTTTACGCCGGCTCTGGCTTCATCGGCCAGCGTAACTTTTGGATTTTTTATTTTCATAATTTCTTTGATTTTTTCTTTTGTCAAACTGATTTGCATAAAATGCCCGAAACCGGTTTGCTATTTCGAACATTTTACGCATGAACCACAACTTGTTAATACCCAGCCGTAAATCTTTCCTTGTGATGTTTTGGCTTTTCCACCTCATCAGCGATAACAACTGCTACATCTTCTACCGACAGAATGCTTCTTCCGTTTTTATCAAAAATGGGAGTGTCTTTTCCCAAACGATATTTTCCCGTACGACCGGTTGTAACCGCTTGTGACATTTCAAGTGCTGGACTGAAAAGCACCCAATCCAGATCATTTTCAATCTTGAGCAGATTAAGATAATCTCTGGCAGCACTTGCACCAGCATAATACTCTTTTGGAAATGAAGGAGTATCCACTGCCTGAACACCTTCTGCCACATAAAGACTTCCACCTCCACCTATAACTATGTACCGTTTAACGCCGGCAAGTTTTACGGCTTCCTGAATTGCTTTTGAACCTGCCATAAAGTCATTGTAAAGATTTGGATTGGTCCAGCCGGCATTAAAGGCGCTTACAACAACGTCGTTGCCTTTTAAAACCCGGGCAAGTTCATTCACATTGAGAATGTCAATGTTTACATAAACCAGATTTAATTTGTCGGAAGTTCTTTTATCTCTTGAAACTCCGGTAACACTATGGTTACGGTTTGTCAATTCGTTTGTGATGCTTGTGCCCACAAAACCTGTTGCTCCGATTACTGCAATTTTCATTTTTTTTCCTTTCTTGTTTTACAATGTAAAATTACAGTGAGCCTCAAAAATGGGAAAGGTAGAAAAGTTCTTTTAAATGATACTTTTACGCCAACAAATTCTTTTCTCTAAATTCAGTTGGCGTAAGCTTTGAATGTTTCTTAAAATATTTGATGAAATTGGTAGGCTCTACAAAACCCAAGTCGTAGCCAATTTCTTTGACACTTTCTGATGTGTGGGCTAAAATTCTTTTAGCTTCCAACATTATCCTGTCATCAATTAGTTCTTTGGGCGTTTTTCCTAAAACTTTTGTTGTTGCCTTGTTCAATCGTTTTTCTGTAATAAGAATTTCTTTGGTGTAGAAACTAACCTGCTTTTTACTTTTATAGTTTATTTCCAATAGATCTTTGAACAGTATTACATAGTCAAGATATGCACCTTTTTTAATTTCAGTAAAGTTTTGTTTTCGTTTTTCTCTTTCAGCTTGTAATAGAAAATTATGCAGTAGGTTTTGTAAAATGTCGGCTTGCAAATTGTCTTTGATATTTTGCAATTCCTCCGTCATTTGTTGCAGCAATTCCTCAAATATTTTTGATTGCTTCTGAACTTAAATTTCTGAAACCGTAAACAAATCATTAAATAAAATACTTTTCCGTAAAAATTTAGTGTCTGTTTCTGACTTACAAAAAAAACCATCGGTAAATAAAATTGCTTTTCCTTCGTATTTGACTTTGTTGTCAAATCTCTGAACAACGTCTTTGTTTAGAAATAATAAAGTGTTGGGTTTAATTTTTTTGGGTTTGAAGTCAACCCAATGTGTCGGGCTGCCTTGTTGAAACCAGATAATGTGATAAAAACCTGCCCTGTGCGTTGCTGTTATAATGGCTTTAGACCTCGCGTAAAGGTTAGCCAAATCCACAATTTCAAGCTCCTGTGGAAGTCCCGGCTTGAAGTTATATTTTTTTATATCTGTTGCCATTTACAGAGTGTTGCTCTTCAATTACCACTAACTCTCAAATTTACACAACTTATTGCGTATTTCCACCTTAGCTGATCCGATTTGCAAAGGTAACAAAATGTTCGAATGGTTCTATAGTTTATTTTGACAAGCCGGTAGGAAATATCCATTAATACTTAACTTGCAATAAATTGTTTCACCACATTACACGAGGCAGTATTGAAAACTTTGTACAGTTTCTTCTGTGGTTGGTGAGTACAATCCATCTACTGAAGCGACATTATTTCGTCCTTGGCTTTCCCCTATGTTATTGATTTTCACTATTCTAATGACTTATGAATTTACGGTTTAAAGTCAGATATTTATTAAAAAAATATTTCCGTGGATACAGGTTACCTGATTGTATTGTAAACTTCGTCATCTTATAAAATCTACACCTTACCAAACACCGGGAACCCGCTGTGTTCTCCATAGTTTTCAATTTGTTTTACATTTTTCAATAATAACATATCTGCATCAGAGATTACAAAATCCACTTCAGTGTTGGTTTTCATGTGCTGTGGATTTGCGGTTTTCGGTAGAGGAAGTAAATCAAGCTGCAAACAGTAACGGATAGCCAACTGCGAAACTGATACTTTGTATTTCTCTGCAATTGCCTGAACCTGCCGGTTCTTAAACAACTCTCCATGACCAAACGGAGAATAAGCTTCGACAAGAATTTGTTTCTCCTGATTGTATTGTATCAGTTCGCTCGGAGTATTGCTGATGTGTGCCAGAATCTGATTGACCATTGGTTTGATAGAACAATTTTCAAGAATATTATCCAGATCTGCTTTTTCAAAATTTGAAACACCGATAGCCCGGAGTTTTCCAGCTTCATAAGCTTCTTCTAATGCACGCCATGCTTCGATGTTTCCTTCAAAGTAAGGTTCAGTTTCAAGAAAATTTGCCCAGGGTTTCGGGCTATGAATAATCATCAAGTCAATGTAATCAAGTCCCAATTTTTTAAGCGAGGTATTAATAGATGCAACAGCTTCTTTGTACGACTTTACTTCTGCTCCAAGTTTGGTGGTTATAAACATTTCTTCACGACTAATACCTGAAGCTTTAACACCTTTTCCAACTCCGTTTTCATTTCCGTATGCCTGTGCTGTATCAATATGCCGGTAACCTATACTTGCCGCATCTATTACTGCCTTTATTACTTCATTATCATTTATAAACCAGGTACCAAGACCAAGTTTAGGAATTTCAACGCCATTATACAGCTTATATTTTTCTTTTAAAATCATAACTATGCTTCCTTTTATTGAGTTAATACTTTTTGTTTTTATTACCTTTCAATAAAAATGATTCATCCATCTCTCACTTGGAAAAGATATAATTTACAAAGTTTATTTTGGTAAAATTTTTACAGTCGCAGCACGTGCACGATTGCTGATCATCGGCGGTAAATAGGGGCTGTTACCATATTTATTTTTGTATGCTTCATCAATTGCTTTATTAATCTCACCCTGCACTGGTTCAAAGTTTACCTCTTTCGTCATACCTGCTGCAATAATTCGTCCGGCTTTTTGAATTATAGCTGCATTATACCATTGTGAGCCAACACCGTTATAAGCTCTCACATATAAATCACCGTCAACTACTACTTCCCAAATCCATGTAGGTGTACCGTAAGTTTTTCCATCTTCACGGAAGGGAGAAATTTGAAGATCATCAGCATCATTAATCTTCTTTAATTCATCTGTTGTAAATTTTTTATTTTCTGATTTCATATTACCCTCTTTCTTTATTCATTGTTGTGTTTAAATAATAAGTAAGCATTACACCATCGTTCTCTAATTTTCTCACTTCCTTTAAAGCATACTGTTTGGTGATTCGGCTGTTGTCAAAAGTTTCAGCAAGAGTTTGTTCTCTGCTGCCATCGATAAAGGGAGCGATTACAATTTTGATTTCATCTACTAAATCAGCTTTTATAAAGTTGGCATTTATGGTAGCACCACCCACAATAGCAAAATGTTTTATATCAAAAAGATTGTACAATTTGTCAAGCGCAGTACTCAGGTCAATAGTATCTTTACCTGCAAAAATGTACGAGATATTCTTTTCTTTCAGATAGGCAATATATTTCGGACTTACACTTTTAGTGGTAACCACCAATACATCGTTTTTTACCTCATCGGGGAAGAGCAAGGTTCGCTCTTTCCAAAAAACTTTTCCTTTTGAATCAAACGAAACGATATAAATATTTTCACCTCTTTGAATGTTATCCTCAAAATCAATGGGTACATCTTTGTATTTTGCTAAATCCACCGATTCATCGCTGAAATATTTTTTATGAGTATTGCTGCCGTTGCCCCAGGCATCATTTCCTTCCAGTTTCATAAGTTCGAAATAATCTCCCAACTCATCGTTGTGGTTGTGAATAAAATCGCCATCGATCTTTCCGTCAATGGAAGTGAGCATTGTTAAAAGTATTTTTGGTCTATTCATCTTTCATTTCAAGTATTTAATCTGGTACAAAATTAATATCCCTATCTCAATATTAGTTTATTCAGATTACAGCTTTTTGTATCCATTTTACTGTTTATATGGTTATGCCTAATGAAGAATTATATTCTTCCACTCACATTGTAAAATATAATCGTTGATATTTGAGGGGATGGTGGTTTGAAAGTGTATCAAATCTTTGATCTGAAATGTCTATAATAATTTCAAGCGTTCCTCTTCAATATCTATTTGAAGTAAATATTTTCTTATCACATCTTCATCCATCCTGTCGTTTATTTTGTTTTGTGTAATGAGCCATTGTCTTTGCTGTTCTAATACTTTTAAATAAATTAATTTACCCTCTTCAGTAATAGACTGTTCTGTTCTGTCATTTGTATGATCTTCCCATTTTCTCTCTATGAATTGTAAAAAGGGAGAATCCTTTAATTGTTCTTTATGGTTATCTTTTAAATATTGTAAAGCATAATTTGTCAATCCATTTTTTATAAGGCTATGTGCTTCGCTTTCTGGAATGTGATCATTAAAATCAGGAAGCCGAGATTTCCTGATAAGGTAAGGTAAGGTTAAACCTTGAATTAGCAGCGTACATAAAATAACAATGAAGGTGATAAAGAGGATTAAATTTCGTTGAGGAAATTCAGAACCATTTTCAAGATAAACAGGTATGGATAAAGCGGCAGCCAAAGAAACAACTCCGCGCATGCCAGCCCATGCCAATATCATCGGTGCCCAAAACCCAGGGTTTCTGCTATCTGCCACGGTAATAAAGTTTCTCATTATCATTGTTACCAGCAAAGCCCCGTATGCAGCTATAATTCTTCCAAGAATGAGTACCGAGGTGATCAGCAATCCATATCCAATAGCAGTAAAAATACTTATGTCTTTTAATCCGGAAACTATCTCCGGCAATTCAAGTCCAATCAGCAGAAACACCAATCCATTCAAAACAAAAACAAGGTCTTCCCATACATTCATACCACTTAATCGGGAAGAGCTGTTTAAAAAATCAAGTCTTCTTTGAGAAAGCCATAAACCACCGCTAACTACTGCCAATATCCCCGAACAATGACATGCCTCTGCTGCTATATACATTAGGTATGGTGATACGATGGTTAATACGATATCCATTCTTGCATCTGTAGGGAAGAATTTATGTGTCTTCATAAATACCCATCCTATCAACAAGCCAATCCCAACTCCTCCTATCAACATCCATACGAAATTAAGCGCGGCGTTATACCAAACAAACTGACCTGTGGCAACAGCAATCATTGCAAAACGAAAAATGATAAGTGCCGAAGCATCATTAAGTAAACTTTCGCCTTCCAGGATGGATGATACCCGTTTGGGAACTTTAACAAATTTCAGAATAGCGCCGGTACTTACCGCATCGGGTGGTGAAACAATTCCACCCAATAAAAATCCCAAAGCAAGTGAAAAACCGGGAATAAAGGCATTGGCAACAAATGCTACTGATAACGCGGTGAAGAAAACAACTACAAATGCAAAACTCCCGATGATGCGTCTCCATTTCCACAATTCTTTCCCAGAAATAGCCCACGCAGCTTCGTAAAGTAAAGGTGGTAAAAAGATGATAAAAATTAAATCAGGTTCAATGTGCAGTACAGGCATACCGGGCACAAAACTTATCAAAAGTCCTGCAACAACAAGCAAGATAGGGTAAGCTACTTTTATTTTATTTGCCAGCATTATCAGGAACACAATGGCCAGAATAGCTGCCAGGAACAATGAGAAATCTCCGATCATTTTAACTTATACTTTCTCAATTTTAAATGTTACCAATATTTAGTTTAAAAGATACCAAGACATGTAAAGTAAAGATAATTACAAAATTTATGTGTTTCACTGATTCTGAAAACTGTCATTTGTAACTTTAAGAAAATTTTTTATTTCTAATCCGCACAAAAACAATCATGTCAATGCTGTTGTCGGATTCTATAAAAAAATTGGAGCTTCGTCAAAAAGGCAAAACTCCAATTAACAAAAACATTCTAATCCTTATTTCAAAGTACTCATATCAATCACAAAACGGTATTTTACATCACCATTTTCCAATCTTTCAAAAGCTTCATTTTCTTGTTGAATAGAAATCAATTCAATCCCGGCTGTGATATTGTGTTTAGCGCAGAAATCCAATACTTCCTGAGTTTCGGCAATGCCCCCGATGCTGGAACTGGACAGGCTTTTACGACCATTGGTAACACTAAAGGTACCAACTTCCAACGGTTCAGCAGGAAGTCCTGCCATTACCAAAGAGCCATCCTCATTCAGTAATTTGAGATACAGATTAACATTGTGCTTTGCAGATACCGTATCCAAAATTATATCCTGCTTGGGACAATTGTTCATTTGTGCTACATCTATAGAAACAACAACTTGATCCGCACCCGGGTGTTTTGCATCATCTGCTTTGGATTGAGAGATAGTAAACACTGTAACATTAGCCCCCATTGCTTTGGCAATTTTGATAGCCATGTGTCCTAATCCGTCAATTCTGATAACACCAATATTCTTTCCAGATCCGGCATTCCAATGTTTCAATGGTGAATACACTGTAATACCCGCACAAAGAATTGGAGCAGCACTGGCTAAATCCAATGTTTTAGGAACATGCAATACATAGTTTTCAACTACTACAATATTTTGAGAGAATCCACCATAAGTGATTCCGCTATGCTTCCTGTCCTTTGAATTGAAAACAACTGTCCATCCCTCTTCGCAACATTGTTCATCACCTGCATGGCAATGCTGGCATTCTCTACAACTATCCACAATGCGGCCTACACCAGCTAAATCTCCCACTTTGAATTTGGTTACAGACGAACCAATTTGAGTAATCTTACCAATAATTTCATGACCGGTTACAATGGGGTAAATCGTTCCGCCCCAATCATTATGTAATGAATGTAAATCGGAGTGACAGATGCCAAAATAAAATTTCTATTTGAATATCATGTGACGTTAGCTCTCTGCGTTGAATAGTAAATTCTTTTAGAGGCGCTGTTGCTGCATCAGTACCAAATGCCTAACTGTTATTTGTTTTCATTGTTCACCTATTTTAATTATTTAAAATGTTGCTCCATCAATTACATAGCGATATCTTGCTTCTTTATTCACAACCTTATCCCAGGCTTCATTAATTTTATCAGCACCAATGATCTCGATTTGCGGATATATTTTATTTGCAGCACAATAATCAATAATCTCCTGGGTCTCTGGTATTCCACCAATAGTAGAAGCATTGTAATTTACTCTGTTACGTATCATCAGAAAGTTATTAATAACCAGTTCTCCGTTCACAGGCATTCCCACATAAGTAAAGTTCTTATATGGTTTTAAAACTGATGCATAGGCAGCAACATCGAATTTATATGGTATTGTAGAAATCATATAATCGAGCGTGGCTTTGTATGGTTTAAGTTTATCGAGTGTATCGACAACAATTACTTCCTTAGCACCCCATGAAAGTATGTCATTTTTTTTACTCGCAGATGTGGTAAAGGCATAGACCTCGGCTCCTTTAGAAACTGCAAGCTTTATAGCCATATGACCTAACCCTCCAATTCCGGAAACACCAACTTTATCACCTTTCCTGAACTGTGCTTTCATCAATGGTGAATAGGTTGTTATACCTGCACATAATAAAGGAGCTGCGTATTGCAGATCGATACTATCCGGAATTTTGATTGCGAAATGTTCCGTTACAACAAGATTGTTTGAGTAACCTCCCTGAGTAATACCTGTAGGTGATGTTTTATCCGGACTTCCGTAGGTTAACACCGTAGCACTATTATCGCATTGATGTTCCTCGCCATTTTTACAGCTTTCACATATCATACAGCTATCTACCATACACCCGACTCCGGCTTTATCACCTATTTTGAATTTCGTAACATTTTTGCCAACTGCTGTTACAATGCCGGCTATTTCGTGACCAGGGACTTGCGGATAAATCTGTTTCGCCCAATGTCCTCTGATAGTGTGAATGTCGGAGTGGCAAATACCTGAATATTTAATTTCAATAAGAATATCATTATCTCCAACCGGGCGTCTTTCAAAACTCCATAGTTCCAATTTGCTATGCTCATCTCTGCCAGCATATCCTTTAGATTGTATGTTGTTCATAGCCATCGAATTTTTATTTATTGTTTGTGAAAAAATCTGCAAAGGTCCTGCTAACATTAAACCGGCACCTGCCAGGGCGCTTTGTTCCAGAAATTTTCTTCTTGACCGAAAATTGTTTTCATGTTTCATATTTCATCCCTCTAATTTTTTAATGATTAGCTATTTTATTTTTTTAAAGATTTCAAACATAGTTTCTTTATCAAAATTGTCCATATCAACCAGCTTTAACGACTTTATCATTTTCAGTGTTGATGTTTTATAATTTTGGAAATGCGGCGTCTTTATGTGAGAGTCATAAGCATTTTTATTAGCATAAATTTCTACAATTCTGACCTGCGATGTGCTTTCCTTTTGATACATGGGAAATATTGCGATAACGCCCGGCTCTATTTTGACTGAAGCAGAAGACTCTTCTTGAAGAATGGATTTGTATTCGTCTAAAAATTCAGGAACAATTTCTATTTCTGAAATACGAACCATCATATCGGGTTCAATTATTGGATTAGTTTCCTTACCGATAAGCTTCCTTAAAACATTTGCCTGAGTTCTATTAATAATTTCTTCGATCAGATTTGCAATTTCAACAAGTTGATTTTCTGTAATGCCCATATTTTTTCCCATGTTTAAATGAGCTTGCAACTGGGGTTCTACTCCTGAAATAGCGGAGAGTGCAGCAATCGTAACAAACTCCCGCTGCTGATATGACAGAACATCACTGGCGAAAATATCGGCAAAAAGATGTTCCTTTAAAAATGCATCAATACGAGGAGCGAATTCACCCAGACCAGGAGCCGGTTTTAATTGTTGAACTTTAGTTAGTTGTTCTAAAACATTTCTGCCTTGTTCGTATTTATCGTCCGCGTTGTTTTCAACAACAATTTCATTTCCCGGTTTATCTGTAATGTTATTCTTTTTCCTTTCATCTAATACAGTTTTAAAAGTGTTGATGGCATTTATGCTTCTTGGAAAACCACAATAAGCATATAGTTGTACCAATGCTTCTTTAATTTCATTGATACTCAGTCCGGAATTAAGTCCCTCAGCTAATCGCAGTTTAAGTGATTCCAAATCACCTGAAGCAGTTAATGCAGAAATTTTTATCAGACATTGCTGTTCTGCTGTTAATGAAGAACCAATTGATGTGTTTTGTTGTGCGTTCATTTTTATTGTATTTAATGTTAGAGTAAAAAAGATTATTAATTGAATAATTTTATTTAATTTCATTTTAATATTTTTTTTGTGATAGATTATAAATCGGTTCAATCAATTATATAAATCCTTATCGGATTGTCTTACTGTTTAATGTTTTATATCGCAGATGCACTTCGCCATTTTTTTTAGCATCTGCCGAAACTAATGTCAGGTCATTTACCATATTTAATTTCCGATAGTTTCCCAATTCAAGAGAAGTAGGACCTTCATTTAAGTCAGTAATTGGCAACACCACAATGTTCAGCTCATCGACAAGACCTAAATTCAACATCGAACCATTTAAATATCCGCCGCCCTGAAGTAATAAGCTTTTTATCGGAAAAAGTTCTGATAGCCGTTGAAAAGCGGAGACCAGATCTACGCTGTCTTTTCCTGATATTATATATGATATCTTTCTTCTTTGCAAATAATAGAGATACTCATTGCTCACCTTATTAGAAAGTATTTCAATGATATGATCTCCATCGATTTCATTTTTCGTCCATCCTAATTTACCTGATGGGTCAACAGCAACAGCGAATGACTTTGCCGTTTCATCACCAACATAATAATCTCCCGATATTTCAAAATCAGGAGTAATCAGTTGAGGTGTTTCATCAGAAAAATCCTTTTCCATTGTAACTCTTCCGCAAATCCATCCATCTGTTTCAAAGGATTTGTACATTTCATCAAAGGTATCTTTAACATTTTCCCAAGCCCTGGTATGTCTCCAGGGTTCTGTTAATATTTTTCCGTTAACGGAAGAAATCATGTGTAGAATAATATATGGTCTGTTCATACGTTTTTTAAAATTTACCATGGAAAATTATCCGGATCATTCTTAGCACTGGTTCTTTGATTGATGTTAACTCCATTTATGATTGACATATCAATGGGAGATAGTTCAAAATCAAAAATATTAATGTTCTCTTTCATGTGGGCAACATTTGTTGAACGTGTAACCGAAATTAATCCTCGCTGCATATTCCACCTTAAAATGATTTGAGCAGCACTTTTATTGTATTTTTTTGCAAGACTCTGTAATACACTGTTATCAAGGTCGTTCCCGGATGCTAATGGAGACCAGCATTCGACAGCAATATCTTTGTATAATGTAATGCCGGTATTTTCCATATTTGAGAATGTCGGATGAATTTCAATTTGATTGAGCACTGGTTTTATCTTTGCATATTTCATAAGATCATCAATATGATGCGGATTGAAATTGCTAAGTCCGATTGATTTTAAAAGACCTTTGTTCACATATTCTTCCATGATACTCCATGTTTCCTGAATATGGTCAACTACAGGCCAATGAATCAGCATCAGGTCAATATATTCACCACCAAGTTTTTCAAGACTTATATCCAGAGACTGTTTAACGGATCTGTTCCGCATTACATCAGGTCCAACTTTTGAAGTGATGAAAATATCTTTCCTGTCAATTCCGCTATCCTTGATTCCTTTGAAAACTCCCGCTTCATTTTGATAGCCCTGAGCAGTATCAATGAGTCTGAATCCAACCTCGATTGCTTCGCGAACATATTGATCAGGTTTGTCTGTCAAAGTCCATGTTCCAAATCCAAGCTGTGGGATTTTTACACCGTTGTTCAAAGTAATCATCGGAACATCTTTTTCTACGGTTTCATTATCTTTTCTGTTAGCTAAAAAATCTGATGCTGCAAATGATTTTCCAATTGTTAAAAATCCGGCTAACCCCGCAGATGATTTTATAAAATTACTTCTGTTCATAATTTATTTCCTTCAATTAGTGCGTTGTAAACTTTTTATTTTTTTTAGTTTCATAGTTTTCTTTACTGTCTGAGATTAATTATCCTTTGAAGGTAACGGTGATTTTCCATGTGTTCCTTTAGAGCTTTCACCTAAATTGGCACCAATATCATGATTGAGAAATAGTGCTTCTGTGGTTCTTGGACCTTCTACTTTTATTGTTGCAAATCCTTTTTCCAATTCATCCATATCTTCTGATGAAAGTTCAATCTTGAGGGCATTAATATTCTCATCAATATGTTTTGGATTGGAAGTTCCGGGAATTGGAACAAGCGATGAATATTTCGCCAATAACCATGCGAGCGCAACTTGACCGGGAGTTGCATAAACGCGTTGCCCAATTTGCTGAAGTAATCCTATCAGTTTCCAATTGTGTTTTTGTGCTTCAACAGTGAACCTCGCTCTATGAGAACGCAGATCAAGTTTATCGTCAAATGGAGTGTTGATGGTGATTGTTCCTGTCAGGTAACCTGAACCTAACGGACTCCACGGCACAAATCCAATCCCAAGTTCCTGGCAGACAGGTAATACTTCATGTTCCGGATCGCGGGTCCAGAATGAATATTCGTTTTGAACAGCGGTTACCGGATGAACAGCATGTGCTCTGCGGATAGTTGCTTCGCCCACTTCTGACAAACCATAATGAAGAACTTTTCCTTCTTTAATTAAATCTTGCATTACTCCGACAACATCTTCAATCGGAACTGTCGGATCAACCCGATGCTGATAATACAAATCAATATAATCGGTTTTAAGTCGTTTGAGAGAACCCTCAGTCATTTTCCTTATATAATCGGGATGGCTGTTTAAACCGATATTTTTTCCATTTTCATCATAGCCGTAACCAAATTTAGTTGCAATTACTACCTTATCTCTGATCGGCGAGAGTGCAAGACCAACTGATTCTTCATTGATGAACGGTCCATAGTTTATTGCAGTATCAAAAAATGTTACGCCTTTGTCGTAAGCTGCACGGATTACTTTTGCCGTTTCTTCATTGCTTAATCGGGGAGTATAACCATGCTGCATACTCATGCATCCAAAGCCCATTGCTGATACTTCGAGCGAACCCAATTTACGGGTTGGTAATACTGCAGGTTTTATATTTGAATTCATTTTTGAATTCTCCTTTGATGGTGAAAAATTTTTTGCAAAACCTGTGAATGGATTTACCAATTGTAAAGCCATTACAGAAGCAGAAGTTTTTAAAAAAGTTCTGCGTGTCCAGTCTTTATTCTCCAACATATTTTTATTCCTTTAGTTTGTTAATAAAAATATTCACTTATTACTTTACTGTATAGCCTCCATCAGGAGTTACAGTTTGTCCAATCATAAATCCCGCGCCATCACTGCATAACCAAAGAACAGCGCTTGCAATTTCTTCTGCTTTGCCCATCCTTCCCAGCGGAATTGCACTTATAATTGCATCCATGTGTTCTGGTCTGTCAGCAACTGCCTTGGAAACCATTGGCGTCTCGGTTGTACCGGGACAAATGCAGTTGATACGAATACCTCTATGAGCATATTCAAGTGCACTTGCTTTTGTTAATCCAACAACGCCATGTTTAGCTGCGGTATAAGCACCGAGATTTGCAGTACCAACCAATCCGCTTTGCGAAGAACAATTAACGATAGCTCCGCTTCCTTGTTTTCGCATCTGCTGCAATTCGTACTTCATACAGTACCAAATGCCTTTCAGATTAACAGCGATGGCTTTGTCAAAATCTTCTGAAAGTGCATCTGCTGTTTCGACAACAGCTACGTGCAGCCCGGCGTTATTGTAAGCAAAATCAAGTTTGCCAAATGCTGATACTGTTTGCTCTACCATGCTTGCGACTTCAGCTTCTTTTGTTACATCACAGCCAATAGCAATTGCTTTATGACCGGAAGCTTTTATTTTATTCGCCGCTGTTTGAACAGAATTCTTATTTAAGTCAGCCAACGCTACGGAAGCACCTGCTTCAGCAAACGCAATCGCTGTTGCAAGTCCTATTCCTGATCCAGCACCTGTAATTAGTGCAACTTTTTCATTAAAATTGTAGTGCATATTTTCTTTCTAAAATCTGATACAAAAATAATATGTCAGATCAGGCTTGCTGTATGCAAATTACTGTAATTTGTAACTGATTTACTGAAATCCTGTTGTTAAAGCATTCGAGTTAACTTTAATCTGATATTGGAACTTTTATATGACTAAAATTTTGCAAGTTGAAAATGTTTCTGATTATGAAGACTATGTAGGATACAAAGGCTTACATCCTTTAGTGAGTGTAATACCTTATTCCGTTGTAACACCCATTCGCCACAGCCGAACAAAATTTAGTGTGTATGCTCTTTTTTTACGGGACGACCGTTTGGAAGAACTTACTTATGGAATGGGAAGTTATGATTATGATGAGGGAACTTTAATTGCCGTTTCACCGGGTCAAATTGGGGGTGTAGAAGACAATGGTGAAAAGTTTGATATCAAAGGCTGGGCTTTACTTTTTCATCCGGAATTGTTACGTGGTACATCTCTGGAAAATAAAATGAATCGGTTTACTTATTTCTCTTATCATATCAACGAAGCGCTGCACATGACTTCCGGTGAAAGGGGAATCATTGTAAAATGTTTAGAACTTATTAAAGATGAGCTGGAGAATGCAGACAAGTTAAATAAGAATACTATTATCGTTAGTTTGATTGACGTTGTTTTGGAGTATTGCCTTCGGTTTTATGACAGACAATTTACCTCAAGAAAAATTGAGAATAATGACATCTTAGTCCGGTTTGAAAAGACTTTAATAGATTACTACAATGCTGAAAAACAATTTAAAGAAGGAATACCAACCGTAAAATATTGTTCTGAACATCTGTTTCTTTCAACCAATTACTTTGGTGATTTGGTGAAGAAGGAAACCGGAAATTCACCGATTTATTTCATTCAAAATTTTATAATCAACAGAGCTAAGAGCGAATTATTTTCTAACAAATCAGTAAGTGAAACCGCTTTCAATCTTGGGTTTGGATCTTCGCAAGCCTTAAGCCGTTTTTTTAAACTTCATACCGGAAAAACACCTTTGGAATATTTCAGATCAAAAGGCAAGTGAATAAAGCCCTTCTCGTGTTAAGAGAAATGTTGGAATGAGTTTGTTGAATTAAAGTGATATCCCTTTACCTCTTTCTAAATCTCTTCCTTCAGCTCCTTAATTGAATTTAGATAATTACTTAGCTGACAGTTGAGTTGATGAGGAATAGAATTTCTTGAGCACTGCTTTTGGAAATACCTTGTTAGCGGTTCGGACGTGATTTTTTTATTGCGGTAGTTGACCCTAAAAAAGAAAATAGAACACCATTCCGCCAACCAGAACAAAAATGACCAACAACAGATACGCCAATGTTAGGTGGTGGTGCGGGTATTATAAATGATACCTAAACAAAACATCACCAAAACAGGAATGTATATAATGGATTGATTGAATTATATGGGACAGATCAATCTTCTAATTTTTTCAATTTTTTTAACCTGAATGAAATAATAATTTGAGCACTGCCCAACATTATAAAAGCAACGGATAGATAAACAACAGTGAACAAACCTGTGACTGCCGGATTCCAAAGCAGCAGAAAGGAAAAGAGCAAACCTAAAATTCCGGCAGCAAGCACCCAACCCCAATTTCTGACGCCCAATTTGTTTAGTTGCACAGCCCAACCAATAGTCATAATAGCTCTAAAAATCATTGCAAAACCTACATAGAACAGAAGAAAGACAACAGAGAGACCTGGATTTGCAATCAATAAAATCCCGATTAGAAGGTCAATAGTTCCACCTGCAAGGTTCCAGCCCCATTCGCTGATAATTTTTCTGTTTGTGATAGCATAGATAGTTTCAAATAGCCCCGAAACCAAGAAAGTAACAGCGAAAAAAATACTAATTGCAATTAGAGAACTGACTGGTGTCCAAAGTGTCCAAATTCCCATTAAAACAAAAATAACACCCAGAATCAATAATAAATACCAATTCTTAGCAGAGCTTTTTACGGTTTCAAAATTGTTTGTGTTCATATATAATATAATTTTTTTTATTGCATACTCTATCCGGTTTTCTGCTTCCCCGTTTGGTGGGCGATGTCCTGCCTGACCGCTCACGTCTCACGGCTTTGTGAAGGAGGGGAAAAAGAAGTCTGAACTTTTCGTAAGTCCCGAACCCAAGCAAAAACCGTTTCTATTCTGTGCTAATATATCTTTGTATGAGCAAAAATTCAAATGGTTTTTTGCAAACCCAAAAGACAGGAAGCCCCTCTCGTGCAAAACCGACTGTTGTACACAGTATGAATTACTACGAAATCTGTGGATGTGCCTACTTTGCGCCGAGTCAAGTTGGAGTGGGGTTTTACTCAGTCTTATTTTCTCGATAAATTTGGCTTAAAGGTTTTCCATCCTAGAATGTTCTTAGGATTCGGGTTGACAAATCATCAGCGGATCAGACCCTTAATTTTCGAACTATTTTTTTTGACAATGCGTATTAAGTGGAAACTTCAACCGAGATTTTTTTAGGATATCGGAAGAACTACTAATACGGAAAACATATTGTGCACAACGTTTGTGGATATGAGAAGTAGCGAACGAAGTGAGCAATTTGGGTTGAGGCTCTGCAAGAGCCGAACCTCATATCTGCTGTTAGGCGAGGGTGAGCGAGTAACGAGCGAAAGTGCAACGTCCCCTTGAGTCAAAAAAGACCGTCCATTATTTTTTAACTGAATCGATTTTTTCAACTGGAAGCCAATCATCCATATTTCCATAATTACTTTTATCAATTGCAAAAGATTTTAATTCTTCAATTTTCTTTAACCCAATTAAAACTATATATCTTTTCCCAGCCCATTTTTTAAACTGGCTTTCAGATAAATTAAGTTTATCTTGATGTTTTTCGACCAAAGCTGTTGATTCTTCTGTAGACATTTTATCAGAATTAAAAACACTATCGACAATAGCTTTAGCCTTAACAACACCTTCTGAATTGTTGTTAATAAAATATAAAATGTCTCCTTCATTAACTCTTCCGTAAGGTAACTTTCTTCCTGTTGCACCACGAATAATCATGGTTTTACTTCCATCAAATAATTTTTCTAGTTCATTTGCTTTTGCATCAAGATAAACGACATGATCCATTTTGTTTTCTCCTTTCATAGTTTTAATTGGTTATAATTTAAAAACCTTTTGCAGTTTAGGTCTTTTTTGATTTCGCCTAACTTATTATCTCCCGCAATAATAAAAATTATAACTTTAATAAGAAAATTTTGTGCAGGAAAACAATGCTTCTTTACATCCAAAATATAAATCCTGTTTGTGGATTTATATAAGCCGCAGGTTAATCAGACTTCAACTGAAAATCTCTCCAGCAAATTACAGAAGAGAGATGAGGATCGATGAATTGAGTGATAACTCTTAAAAGCTATACACAGGTGAGGATATTATTTACAAAAGATTCAATCGAAGCTGTTCAGCACTGCTTTTGGCAATACCTTGTTATAGCCAGTGCTTCTCTGGCTGTTATGCGGTTGGGCAGACATAGTCTTTTGCAAGCTATAGCCAGTGCAGTTGCATTGTATAGCTTTGTGTATATCCGCGAAGGCTTGTTTTATAATCGTGGATCTACATCTTCGCTTTCTAATGCTAACACCCCAAAAACACTTTCATGTATTCGTCTTAATGGTTCTTTTTTCACAAACCGTTCCAGTCCTTCAACGCCTAAAACAAATTCTCTAATTGCTAAAGATTGTTTTCTAGAAAGTCCACGGTTTTTTAGTCTTTCAATATTTTCAGGTAAGTCGTATTCAGGTCCGTAAATAATTCTTAAATATTCACTTCCTCTGCATTTCACAGCGGGTTGTAAAAGCCCTTCTCTCCCGATTGATATGAAGTCGAACGGTTTTACAACCATTCCTTCTCCGCCTTTTTTTGTCAATTCCATCCACCAGTTTACTGCTTCGTCATAACTTGTCTGGTCGTTAAGATTTACGATTTTGTAAGGTGTCGCCATAAATAGTTTGGTGTCGCCTTTACAGATTTCGGCAATGTTTTCCATGTGCCATTCATTTGTTTTGTCAACGTGAACTTGTCCTTCGGTTGCCAAAATATGAAAAGGAGCTAATTTGTAATCGTCAATAGAGTTTACTGTCCAGCAATAATTTTGATATGCTTTTACATATTTTGAAATTGCATTATTCTTTACTGCAAATTTTTCTAATGAGGGTAAAGCATCTTTGATTCCTCTGTCAAAAACCAATCGTAAAGCTTTTTCAACTTCGGGCAAAGCTCCACCAGCGGCTGCACCAACTGCTGCATACTGGTCTTTAAGCAATGCTTGTGCTTTTGCAGACCAAGGCATTAATTCTGCATCTAAACAAACCCAGTCTGTGTTGAATTTATCCCAAAAATTTGTTTTGGTCAAACATTGATTTACCCTTCCAACAAATTCCTTTTCAATTTCAGCATCGTTGAAAAAGTTTCTTCCTGTTCTTGTATAGCAAATTCCGATACCTTCATTTTGAACTCCAAAACGTTTTGTTGCTGTTTCTTCGTCTTTACAAATTACCAATACAGCTCTTGAACCCATGTGTTTTTCTTCGCAAACAACTTTTTCAATTCCACGCTTCTTGTAATAATTCAAAGCTTGGGCAGGATGTTCTAAATATTCAGGAATATCGCTGGTCGCACAAGGCGACATTGTTGGAGGAAGATAAATCAACCATTTTGGATTAATTGCAAATCTGCTCATTATTTCCAATGCCGCAATGGAGTTTTCTTCCCGAATGGTTATGTTATTTCTTAGTCTTGTTTGTACAATACGTTTGCCAGTAACATCTTCAATGTTTAATAAATCATCATACTCATGTTGCGAACTAAGTTTATTTTGATTTTCATTAAAGTTGATTGGTCGTACTGGTTCGCAATAAACCATTTTGGCCTTTACAGAAACTAATTCTTCTTCGGGATAACGTAAAGCTGTCAACTTACCGCCAAATACACAGCCGGTATCAATGTCGATCGTTTTATTTAACCATTCCGCTTCGGGAACTGGCGTATGACCATAAACAACTTTTGCTTTTCCTCGGTATTCCTTTGCCCAATTATGCCTTACGGGCAAACCAAATTCATCAATTTCTCCTGTTGTTTCACCATACATGCAAAATGAACGAACGGCACCTGAGCCACGACCTTGCATTTCTTCTTTAAGACCAGCATGAGCAACAACCAATTTACCATTGTCAAATACATAATGGCTGATTAAACCATAAAGAAATTTCTCTACAGTTGATTTAAATTGTGCAGTTTCTGTTTCGAGTTGTTTTACTGTTACTTCTAATCCATGCATTAATTGAACTTGTTTTCCATTTAAGTATTTCTGCAACTTCAAGTCATGATTTCCAGGAACACAATAAGCCACGCCTGAATTTACCATGCTCATAACCAAACGTAATACATTTGGCGAATCAGGGCCACGGTCAACCAAATCGCCAACGAATATTACTTTTCTGTTTTCAGGAGCAAAAACACTAAAGCCAAAATTCTTTTCAGTTGCATCAACTCGAGTTACAGAGTAACCCAATTTTAAAAGGAGTTCTTGCAATTCGTCAAAGCATCCATGAACATCACCAACGATGTCGAATGGGCCCGTTTCATCTTTTTTGTCGTTGTAAAGTTTCTCTCTTTTAATTTCGAGAACTGCATCAACTTCTTCGATTGATTTCAGAATATAGATTTGCCTGAAACCTTCGTCCTTTAAACCTCTAATGGATTTCTTTAATTGTTGATTTTGCTGACGAATTACGTGCCCTCCGAAATTTCTGTCGGGTCTGCTTTGATTTCTTTCTTCACAAACTTTTTCAGGCAAATCAAGAACAATAGCAACAGGCAAACAATGATATGTTCTTCCTAATTCAATAAGTCCTTTACGAGATTCTTCCTGAACGTTAGTTGCATCAATAACAGTTAGTAAACCGCTTTTCAATCGTTTGCCTGCGATGTAATACAAAACATCAAAAGCATCATTTGTTGCTGACTGACTGTTTTCATCGTCCGAAACCAATGCACGGCATTCGTCAGAAGATAAAATTTCTGTTCGTTTAAAATGTTTTTTGGCGAAACTGCTCTTTCCTGAACCCGAAACACCAATTAAAACAACAAGCGATAATTCGGGTACTTTAATTTCCATAAGTAAATATTGCCATTTGTGAAGGAGCTCCTATATTTTCAACTTCGTCTCCGATAGGAAAAAGCTCCACTTTGTAATTATATGTTTCTCCAATTTTATTTGACCATTCCAAAAACTCTTTTCTTGTCCATTCAAAGCGGTGGTCATCGTGTCGCATTTCCTCTGCATCCAATTTATCCCACATTACATTGTATTCTTGGTTTGGTGTCGTTAGAACAACAGTTTTAGGTTTAGCGAACTCAAATAAAACTCGTTCAAATGCCTTAAGACGATTCAAGTCTAAATGTTCAATCACTTCAACTACTGCTGCTGCATCGAATCCTTCTAACCGTTGGTCTTTGTATGTTAATGAGCCTTGAAACAGATTAATTCTTTCTTTTTGTTTCGGGGACATTTCATCAAAATGCAATCGTTCCTTGGCTTTAATTAATTCATTGTAAGAAACGTCCATTCCAACGATTTCAGAAAATTGTTTTTGTTTTATCAATTGTCTGATTAATTTTCCTTCTCCACAACCTAAATCCAAAACACGTTTTGCTCCTGATTCGGTTATTTTCTCTGCCACAAGTTTTATTCGTTTATCGTGTAAAGTTTCTTTTCGTTTTTGCTTTTCTGTTTTTTCAACTAACTCATCACTTAAGTCTCCAATTTCTTCGCCTTCACTTAATCTTTCAAGTGCTTGTCTCGATAAGGAATTTAAATTAATTAAGTAACGCCTAATGATTTGTTCTTTCTCAGGATGCTCTTTTAGCCAGCCTTCACCTTTTTGCAAAAGTTTTTCAATTTCATTTTCACTTACAAAATAATGTTTGTCATTGTCCAAAGTTGGAATTAGAACATATAAATGAGATAATAATTCCTTTGTGGTAATTGTATGGATTAACTTTAAAGTAAAATACTTACTATCGCCCCATTCAGGAAATTTAGAATCTAATTGATGTCTTATCAATTCAACTTTGTAGCCAAGTGGCTCAAAGAATTTTCGAATTAAAATTTCTCCGCCTTTTGGTGCAGGAATAACAGCAATGATAACTTCAAAGGGAAGCTTCACATCAACTAATTCGGGTTTGTCCTTACATTTCCCATTCATTGCAGACGAAAATGCTTTTGACAAAGCCACACTCATAAATGATGACGCAACATATGGTCGGTCGTTTACATAGTGTCCTAGAGCAAAGCCGTCACCACCTAAATTTCTTGCTCCACGACCCATGTCAATGGGGTCTATGTCGAGCAAAACGCTTATAGTTGTTTTCTCTTCACTTTTTTCAGGATAGAACACATGAGCTTTACCAACTGATAATTCCAAAGTTTGAAATTTGTCGGGATGCTTATGTAGCAAATAACCTAAGTCGGTCGCTGGTTTATGAGTGGTTGTAATGTTTAAAATCATTTTGTCATTATTATCTTTGTCGTACGGTGGCAAAATGCAAGCTCTTTTGGTTGCGAAGCGGTCGCCAGTGCGTTGGGGCAACCAAATGTGCTTGAATGTGCGGTTGGTATTTCGTCTGTCGTTTTATGTTTGGTCTGCTTGTCTTTTAGCATTGGCTATAACTTATTATCTCCCGCAATAATAAAAATTATAATTTTAATAAGAAAATTTTGTGTAGAAAAACAATGCTTCTTGACATCCAAAACATAAATCCTGTTTGTGGATTTATATAAGCCGCAGGTTAATCAGACTTCAACTGAAAATCTCTCCAGCAAATTACAGCAGAGAGATGAGGATCGGTGAATTGAGTGATAACTCTTAAAAGCTATACACAGGTGAGGATATTATTTACAAAAGTTTAATCGAAGCCGCTTATCTATTCTCTTTTCAATTTATTAGTCGCGTGTTCATACATTTATTCCTAATGGCGGTAAACCTCAACTCTTTTTCAAGTTTGGGATATCACGTTGGTATATCATAAATGTGTGGGATTTTGGTGTATAAAAATTTATCGGTTAAATATTCTTCTTCAAATCCTTATTTATTTTGTAATCTACTGCTTTTAGGCTGCCATCTTTTGTCCTGATATAAGTTTCTGCTCCGCCAACAATATCAGTATTTTGTGCAGAAACTGCTCTCCAACTTCCTTTATCCTCTTTTCTAACAATAAATGAAAAAACTGTTTTTCTAACACCACTTTTCTCATCAGACTTTGGGGTTTGTCCTTCTAATTTCATTTTAGCGTGTATTACGGCAGAATTTTCAGAAAGCATTTTGGTTTTTAGCTTGATGATTGATAGTGTTGAATCCTTAAAAATTACTTTCAATCCATAATCGTGAGCTTTAAAAATATCATTTCGGTTTGTCCACCACAGCCCGACAACATTAATAAAATCAGCATCATCCTCAAAAAGCTCTGCCATTAAATCGGGTTTTCGAAGATTCCAATATTTCACGAATAATCTGGGGATATCCTCTGGGTCTTTTGGAGTTTTCATTTTTTAATTAAACTAAATCAAATAAATTTTTTACCCCCGGTGTTCTTTCTACTGTAAAGCCTTCTGCCTTTTCAAAGTTTGCTTCTCGTCCATAGTGTCCGGAACGACTTTTAAACATATCCAAAAATCCTTTGAAGGCTATTGGACTTTCGGACATACCTTTGTCAGTTTTTTCGTCATAAAATTGAGATGAGAAAGATAGAACCGCCTCCATCTTTTTTTCAAAATAGGGGGTAATATCCACTAAAAAATCAGGTTTGATATCTCTGTCCTGAATATAGTGATAAACAGCTTTTGGACGCCAGGCATCTTGCTTATTTCCTTCCAAAGTAGTTTCAATTTTTATTAAACCAGAATAAAAGCAAGCATCATAAAGAAGTTTAGCAGCTCTGCCGTGGTCGGGGTGACGGTCTCTTATAGCATTAGCTAAAACGATTTCAGGTTGATATTTTCGAATAAGCTCTATTACTTTTAAGATATGTTCCTTGTCAATACCAAAGAAGGCATCTTCAAACCCTACATTCTCCCGAATCTCAACTCCTAAAATCTCTGCAGCTTTTTGTGCCTCTTTTAATCGAAGCGAACCGCTGCCACGAGTGCCTTTTTCACCGGCTGTTAAATCAACAATTCCCGCTTTTTTTCCCAATGAAATGTGCTTTAACAAAGTGCCTGCACAACTAAAGTCCACATCATCTGGATGTACACCAAAGGCTAAAATATCTAATTTCATTCTTATCTATTTCTCATATAATTTTCCCAATTGAACAAAGACAATCACCAACACACTCGCAGCCATCATAATTGAAGATATTGTAAAAGGAGTTGGTCTTCCTAGAACTCCAACCACTGCTGTTATGAATGCGCTCATGCCCATCATAAAAGAACCGTTTATTGCAGAAGCAGAACCTGACAATTCTTTAAATGGAGCCAATGCCGAGGTTACGGTATTGGGATAAATTAATCCGACGCTCAATAAAATAAAAAACAAAGCGACAACCACCCATTCAAACGGTAAATGATTCACCCAATAAGCTACTACGGTAAACCCTGCAGTTAAAACAAATAACAACACAGAACCAATGACCATCATCTTTTTAAAATGGATTTTTTTAACTAATACACCGTTCAGATAATTTCCCGCCAATGCACCTGTAGTACTGATACCATAAAGCAGCCCAAATTGTTTTGGGGCAACACCATAATATCCCATAAAAATTGCAGGGGAAGCTGCAACAAAAGCAAAAATGACCGAATTGGCAAAACTGCCTCCAATAGCGTATAAACTAAATGTTTTGTTCATTACAACTTTGCCATAGTTATTTAAAATCAGTTTTCCACTTAGTTTATCTTGTGATTTATATAAAATGGTTTCGGGCAAAAAGAAGAAAACAAGAAAGAAAATCAATACACCGTAACCGGTTAGTGCATAGAAAACAGATTCCCAATTATAAGCTGCGACAAAAAAACTTCCCAGTGATGGTGAAACAATCGGGGCGACACCCAATACGGTCATCACTAATGAAAAGGCTTTGGCTCTGTGCTGCGGTTCAAATACATCCATAATGATGGCTAACGCAGATACCATACCAGCACTGGCTCCAAATGCTTGAAGAAAGCGAACGGAAATCATCATATCCAAAGAGTCAGAAATAGAGCAGAGTGCAGTAGTTAAAATATAAAGGATGAGAGATATTAAGAGTGGAATCTTCCTTCCGAATCGGTCTATAATTGGACCATATACTAATTGCCCAATGGTGATACCAATAAAATATGAAGTCAGCGTAAAAGCAATTTGACTTTCTTTGACCTGAAAATCATTGGCTATTTGATGAAAACCCGGAATGTACATAGCAATAGTAAGCGTACTCAATGCTGCGAGCAATCCCAAAACGACTATTAAAAATGATTTATTAACTATCTTTTTAATTTTATACATCTAATATTTACAAAAGTGAAAATATTATACTTGTAAATGTCCTTATGGCATTACTCAATTTTACGTTTGTTTTTAAATATTAAATAATCAATAGAAATTCTTCCTGGACCTAATAGCATAATTACTACATAAACCAGCATATATAAAAACCGACTTTCCAAGACTTGAAATCCATCATTTGCTACATAAATGTGGTAGAATAAAATTACAAGAAAATTGGTGGACAATACCAGTGCAGACCATCTTGTAAATAAACCCACAATTATCAAAATTGCACAAATGGCTTCTGCAAAAAATGCCATGAAAAATGAGGTAGTTCCTCCAATGCCTATCGGGTCAAGAAATTGAATTTCATTTCCGCTAAAGAGCATTTGAATTTTTTCAATCCCATGACCATAGAATATAACCAATCCGGATACTATTCGAAGAATCAATAATCCGTAGTCATTTCCTTCCCCATAATTGTTTGTTAAATAATTTATTATCTTCATTTTTTTTGACTTTAATTTATTTTGTGTTTTATTTTAGAAGTAATTATTAGCTATTATGTAAAAAATCCCCTGTAATCATTTGCAAACTCCAATACAGTTTTTGGAGCTCTACCCAAAACATGCCGCACATCTTCCGATACTCTTTCTGTTGCACCACCAGCTTTTTGATATGCCATTAATGCCAAAAGTGAATCAATTGATTTTTCGGGCATTCCTTGTTTTTCCATTCTGAGCCGCATCTCTTCCATAGATAAGGATTTGTACACAATAGACTTCCCTGTTGCCTTACTTAAGGCATCCGCTAAATTTTGAAATCCTATAGCTTCACCACCAGTGAGTACATATCGTTTACCGGAATGTTTTTCCGGATGCAGTAATGATTCAGCCGCCACCGCTGCAATATCCCGGGTATCAACAAAAGGAACTTTACCTTCTCCAATTGCAGAATATATAACACCTTCTTCCCGTACAGTTTTTGTTTCTTCACCCAACCAATTTTGCATAAAAGCATGCGGTCGAAGAATTGTCCAACTCATTTTTGAGTTTTCCAAGGCTTGTTCTGCTTCCCAGTGTTCCATTGCCAATCCTGATTTAGTGCGGGGGCTTGCACCGAGAGCGGAGAGTTTAACCACATGTTTTATACTCAACCGTTCTGCTGCTTTGATAATTTCAATTTGCATCTCACCAAAACCTGCTCGATTACCAGTAAGTAAAAACAACTTGTCGGCACCTGCCAAAACACTTTCTAATAGTCTTTTATCATTAACATCAGCCCGCATCCAAACCACGCCCGAAAGTTCTCGAACACGATTGATGTTTCGCATAACTGCCCGAACCGAAACTCCAGAATTTGAAAGGATATTCGTGAGCTCACCTCCAATGTTTCCTGTGCTGCCAATGACCGTAATTATTTGATTATTCATAATTTGATTATTTATTGGTTATTTAATTTTAGAAAAGAATAACATCCAAAAAGAGTCCTAAATTATTTTCTGTTATTTTCTTAGGTCCTAACCAATAGAAATTGCCGCCAACGCCAAAACGATAATTTCTATAAGAAGCACCAAGCCTCCCCCAGCCATAGCTCACACTGTGAATGTCATTTTTCAAATCTCTGTTGTACAGTCCTTGAACTCTTGTGTAAATTTTCCAATCTTCATTAAATTGATATGTGTATTCTAATATCCCCAACATTTCTCCATTATAAGTTTGACTCAGGTCAAAACGAGGTGCAAGGAGAAGGTGAATGCCATTCACAAAGAGATTATATTGCAAACCAATAGTAGGGCGAAAGCCGGAATGATTTTCAAAAAACACACCAACGCTTACATTTAATCCTTTGACAGTTCTAAGAGTAAGGTGGGTTTGAGCCATTTGCTGGTTTCTTATTGCTTGTTCTTTGGTATTATACACACCGTATAAGTCAGCAATTCCAAAAACTCCAAAACGACTTGTAGGACTAATAGCTTTTGAGAAGATAGTTTGAAGATTTAAGCCATTGTTCCCAATCAATGATGCAACGATAACAGGGTTAACTGAAGGCGAATTCATTTTGTCAGGCTCAGTGCTGTCTTGAGCCCAAGTGCTTGTTTGAAAACAAGCTAATACTATTAATGCAAATAATTTCTTGCAAAAGTTGGAAGGACTTACTTTCATTAGTTTATTCATTTTAGACTTTGCATTACTCATAATTCATAATACTTTTCTGATGCAAAGTTAGATTGACAAAAAAGCCAGTTCATTGACTTAAGTCACAAAATGAACGCGCTACTTTGAAAATGTCATAATGCTTTCCAACAATTGATTTAAAATTGAAAAAACAAAAAAGAATTTTTATTCAATTTGTTTTTTTTTTGACCATTTGATTTCTTACTCTGCTAAGAGTTTCCCTACTCATCCCAAGGTAAGAGGCAATCATATAAAGCGGAACGCGTTGTAGAATATCAGGAAAAGTTTCCATTAATTGTTGGTATTTTTGAGATGCATCTGTAGAGAAAGTTTCAAGTAATCTATTTTGTATAGCCACCAATCCTCTTTCGAGTAGTTTGCGATGATAATCCAGATAAAAGGGAGCTTTGTCCAATAATTCATCCCAAGATTGTTTTGAAATGCTTAGAACTTCTGAATTTTCTAAAGCTTCTACAAAGAATTTTGTAGTCGCTCCTGAAATAAAGCTTCCCAGGTCTCCAGTCCACCAGCCCGGCAATGCAAATTGTAAAATATGCTCTGTTCCTTGTTCATCAATAATAAAAGTTCTGATCAACCCCGAATTTACGAAAATTGCATGATGAACAGCATCTCCTTCTCTAAACAAAAAATCACCCTTTGCCATCGTTTTCTTTTGAAAGTATTTTTCCAAAAGTAGAAAATCTTCATCTTTCAACTCTACATATTCCTTAATTTTCTGGATCAACAAATCACTCATTTTCTTGTAGAAATTTTATGCATAAACAAATATCGTAATTTTTTTTTAACATAAGAGCAGCTCTTTTGGTTTCCAACAGTTGGTATTTTTGCGTTGGCAAAAACCAACTGTGTTGATTGTGCAGTGGATTTGTATTATACCTAACTTATTATTTCCTGCAATAATAAAAATTATAATTTTAATAAGAAAATTTATTGCTGGAAAACAATGCTTCTTTACATCCTAAATACAAATCCTGTTTGTTGGTTTATATAAGCCGCAGGTTAATCAGACTTCAACTGAAAATCTCTCCAGCAAATTACAGAAGAGAGATGAGGATCGGTGAATTGAGTGATAACTCTTAAAAGCTATACGCAGGTGAGGATATTATTTACAAAGGATTCAATCGAAGCTGTTCAGCACTGCTTTTGGAAATACCTTGTTGGCGGTTCAGACCTTTATTCCGGCATTACATTCCAATCGTCCTAACAATTTTAGCAATTTCATTGATTAGCTCTTTTTCTAATTTGTTTTCATTAATTATTGAAAAGTCAGTTTCAAAATTTCTTTCTCTAACTTTGTCATTTATCATCAAGACTTCATTGTCAGAAACATTGATGTGAATATCCTGGTCTCTGGATTTTACTCTCTCCAGGCAAGTTGTGCCGTCTGCATAAACTCCAATAGTAGTCACCTTAAAATCCTGATTTAAGTTCTGAATCATTCTGTCAAAATATTTGGTTAATCCTGTTGATTCAAAAACGAGTTTATCTGTTTCGTTTAAACAATTCCGAATGCCCTTTTCAATCTCTTCAAATACTTGCTTCAAATATTCTTCATTGTCAACGGCTCTTTCTTTCTTAATTCTCTTTGCCCAGTTTTCTACACGAATAAATTTTATCCCAAAGTTTTTTTCAAAAAGGGTTCCAATGAAGGACTTGCCACTTCCTTTTTGTCCAATCAATATTAAAACGGACTTCTTATTCATTTTACCCTTTGTTCTATCTTTGTCTTTTCAGTTCCCATTTCCAAATTCGTCCATCGTTTGAGTTGTTAATTTCCCCGACTTTTTTAAATCCGCATTTCTGCAAGACTTTTGTTGAAGCACTGTCCTGTGCAAGAGTGTGGGCAACAATTAATTTTACCCTCTTGTCTTTAAACGCATTTTCAATTAGTCCTTTTGCCATTTCAGTCGCAAGTCCGCGATTTCGGTATTCGGGTGCAATTTCATATCCGATTTCAACAATTCCATCAACTGTCGGTTTGCCTTTATAACCACCACTGCCGATAAGCTTGTTGTCCTGCTTGTGAATGGGAAAATAAGTCCACCAATTTTTTTCTTCTTCGCTTTCTGTTAGTTTATCAAGTGAATACTGCAATGCACCAACACCAAATTCTGTCCAATTGTCTTGAATAGCCTTACTGATTTTATTCGCCAGCATTTCATCTCCTTGGATCGCTGCTTTCAAAATTTCAGTATCACAAGAAAGGAGTTCTAAATTCTTAGTTTCTATTATCATTTCGGTTGCCTGCTATTTGCTGTTTTGTTGTCTTTAAGCCTGACACCAATGTTTTACGGCTTTGCGAAGGCGGGAATTTTTAGCACAAATTTTAATGAGGAGAACCAAACTTTGATTAACCTCAAATTTGCTGCGGAGTACTGAACCGTCACTTTTACCAACCCCGTGTTAGGTGCTGGCTTTATTAGTTTCATTGAAATATGACTTATTGTATTTACTGTTTTTCCATAAAATAATTGTCAATAGAATTGCAAATATCCAAAGTAAAACAACTAAAATTATCATTGGGAAATTCGGTAGAGCTGTTGCAAATATGGAAATTGAAATATTATAAAAAGCGTGTAATATTATTGAAAGAAGAATGCTTCCATTTGTTCCATTGTATAAAATCGTATATAGCACTGACAAAGGAATTACGAGCAACAGATATTGAAAAAGATACGTCGATGCAAATGAAATTCCTTCTGAAAAAGCTGATGTAAACACTGTTTGCCAAAATAGTGTTCCTGTATGCCAAAGCGCCCACAAACAAGCAACGAACAAACTTGAAACTAAAAAATTGTAAGGTCTGCTTTGAAATTTACTTAACGCAAATCCTCGCCAGCCCACCTCTTCCGAAAGTCCGCCATTGGTCAGAGCTAATACTAAAAAGACAAGTCCGGTTGCAAAAGTACTTGTTTTCATAAAGGAAACTAATTGAGTAATAATTCCCATTGAGGGTGTAAAAGCTGCTGTTCGATTAATGAAATTGATGTCCCATTGACTTAACAGTGAAAAGTCGTAGGTTGCTTTGAAAAACAAAACATCAATTCCAATTGATGTAAAAATTAAGATTGGAGTTACAAGAATGGCAAAGAAATACCATTTAATACTTGTCTTCCACATCAGAAGACGCTTTAATAAACTAGTAGTGCCGGTCTTTCCATAAATTAATGCAGTAATAATTATTGCAGAAAGTGATGGTCCAAATTCTGCAAGCCAAATAATTTCCGAAGGAATATTTAGATTCAACAATCCTACTTTTGAAGCAGCGTAAGGAACCCAACCAGCCCAAGATATCAGAACAGATAATGTGAAAAATGAAATAATTGGATATTTGTGAACTACTGATTTCATAAGCTTCTGCCTTTTATGTCAAATTAAAAATTTGTTATGTAGTTAATATTATTTTTGTGAAGCAGTCTGTTATTTAAGCTTTCAGCTAACGGTTTGCGTGTTGGTGATTTCGGAACACAAAGCTTCGTTTTAGTAATAATGTTCATTAGAAGCGCAAATATTCTAGTTTGCACAGCCTGCCCCGTGTCAGCGGTTCGCTGTTATTTTTGTTACACATTATCATCATCTAATTTGTAATGTCCAAGTTGAATAAGTCCGTTTAAGTTATCATATTCAACCCAACTTTCTTTAATTTTTCCTTCTGTCACACGAAAGAAACAATTGAAATCTGCTGTTAATCTTTTACCTGTCGGGGCAAAGTTTATAAGCTTCCCTAACTGTGTCCCGGAAAAATTTATTCTCGCGGCAACTAAGTCACCTTCTTCTATTGCGAAAATTATCGTCTCTTGTAAGTCGGGAAACGTATCTAATTCTGTCTGATGAAATTTAACCAATCCAACATTTGTTTTTATTTCCTTTGGTTCTGATGAGCTATATCTTATGAAGTCATTGTGAACTAAGGTCAAAACTCTGTCCCAATCTTTTTGATTTGTAGCGTTGATAAATTCCGCTACTATTTCTTTATTACTTTTCATTTAGATTGTAAATATTCAAAATATTGTTGCTTTTATTGTCGGATGCCAATTAGTTGATTGGCGATACTTTTTACAATGACCGCCAACGGTTTGGGTATTGCCGAAGGCGGGGCGTTTCAGCACTACTGTTCATTTGAAAAACTGAAGTTGAATTTAGCACTAAAGTTTCATAGAAGTTCGTCACCCCCGCTTTTGGCAATACCTTGTTATGTGCAGCACATCTGCCTTAATATTTTGTCTATCGTTGTGCGTACCAAGTTTATTCTATTTCGCTTTCTTCAACTTCAACTTCATAATTTTTAATTTCATTCATCCATTCTTCAAGGGTTTTTCCTTCATATTTCCACATATTCACTCCCCAATAAGCACCTGAATGATTTCTGCGATTTTTTCTTGTTTCAATTTCACGAGTTAGTGGCGATAATCTCCAAACCTTATCTTCAAATTTCACTTCTTTATTTCCAATAACCTCTGCAACAATATTTATATCGTCAAAATACACGATCGTCTTGCCGATTAAATCTAAACTTTCAAACGATAATCTATTACCGACACTTCTTTTTTCAGTTGAATAGTTATTGCTGGTTTTTAAGTTGTCGCCAATCGGCAAAATCTTGTCAATAAGAATGCCTACTAAATATTTCGCTCTGTTTTTAATTTGCTCCTCACCCCAATTTTGCTGGTCAATGATTTTGTTTTTGGCAATTTGCATTCCTGCATTATTTTCATAAATCTCTTTTTTGTCCCTGAAAGAAAGGTTGCTCAACTCTTGATTATGACGAATCAAAGTTAAGTTTCCGATATTATTCAAATAATTATCGTGAATTTCTTGATAGTTTTCCCCAAGCTCATTTTTCCAAGTTTCATTCAAGGTTTGTGGCATTATATGTTCAATTTGCAAAAGTTTATCGTTCAACGCAGGACGATTTCTTGTTAATTTCTCTTCAATCAAACTCTGCAAAAACTTACTACTTCTCAAATTGTAAAAATTTGATTCCGAACTTGATAAATAAGTTAAAATTTCATTGTCGTTCGGCAGTCTCAAAGCATATTGTTGATTTGATAGAATTTCTAACATTGTTGCCTCTTTATCTTCCGCGTCAATCAAATCATCAAAGTATTTTACAAGTAGTGGGGCATTCTTGTTTTCCGCTTGTGTAATTCTCAAAATTCTTCTCCGAGCAATGTAAATGAAAATCGCATCTAAAATTGCCAAAGTATCATTATCATTTAATTTTTGTTCGGTTCTTAAATGTAAAACACCCAAAATAAATGAATAAAATCCTGATGATTCAATGACTTTCAAATCTGCAATTTTCAAGTCAATTTTAGCATTTCCACTTGATTTATAACCCGCTAAAATTGCATATTCATTAGAATATTCCGATAATTTTTTAATCAGTTGTTCGTGATTGTCATCTCCGAATAAGTCCTTAAAATCACGATAAAGTTCTTTATGGTTTGTATCGGTCGCTTTTTTATAGCTCGTAATATCAATCAACTGCATATAATCACGAATAAAAGCAGAAACAGAAAAGGCGTTATTATCGCCTGATAAATTCTGTTCAATTTTTAGCCAAAAATTGTGATATAAATTATTTTGTTGAGCGGAAGATTTTCCAAGCAATAAATAGTTTCTCACCAAATCCGCAAGTGATAAGGGTTTTCCCAGCGAGTTCATACTCTCAAAAATTTCTTGGGGTTTTTCCCAATGATTTCTTTCTGGCTCTAACTGAATTGTTACAATATTAAAATTCACTAAACCTTTTTCAATCAATTCCCTTATGAAGTTCTGTTCTAATTTTTCTAATTTTGATTTGAAAAATTTATAGTTCTTAAAAACATTTGACTTTTTATCACTTTCATCTAAGTGCTCGCCCAAAATGATATTCTTATATGCTTTCCAATCGGATTCAACTTGTTTTAATTTGATTTTATATTCCACATCGCCAGTAACATTGTTATTTTTCAAATATTTTGAGTCAATAGTGTTTATTAATGAATCATCAGTAATACAGTCACGAGCAGCAATTAAAAACAACATTGTTGTCGTCAATCTTTGCTGACCGTCAACCAAAATGTATTTATCGGGTTGTCCTAAAATTGTGCTTTCCGCATAGTAAATAACTGTGCCGAAGAAGTGTTGAGTGTTCCTGCTGTTCGCAACTTTCTCAATGTCTTTAAACAATATTTCGCACATTTCTTCTCCCCATTCATAATTTCTCTGATATGGCGGAATAAAAAAAGTTACATCATTGTTTGATAGTAATTTTAAGATTTGATTGTCTAAACTTCTCATATTGTCGCCTTTGTTAATATTGTTAGTAAAGTTGTCTTATTGTCTTGTTACGGTGTCGTCCCATAGGGTTGCCCATAACGGTTCTCGGCTTGGCGATGTGGCGGATTTTTAGCACTAAAGTTCAACCGAAGAACTACTTTTCAAATATAGTAAAAACTTTCAAACGAAGCATTTCACCCGCCATTACGCTAAACCGATGTTAGCTAATGTTTATTCATCTCCTGTAAAAAAATAATATTTCTCCATTATCATTCATAATCAGTCCAGGTATGCCATTATTTGGATGAAATGATATTGATGTCAAACTAGCATTGTCCATTAGAAACTTGTTGGAATCAATTTGAATTAGCCTTGTGTTGTTAATTTTTAATTCATTGTCTTCGTGTGAGACCTCAATAGCCATTTCATTTCCATTTTGGGTAGTGAAATAACTACCAACATATGATTTAATTCTTTCTGAATGTTTGTATGTTTTCTTTAAATGTTTTTCTTTTACATATTTAATAACCTCATCTACAATCAAGTCCACATTAAAATCACCGCTATTTGAAAGAACAATTATTGCCAATCCGATTTCTGGTACAACTTTGTAATAGGAGCGAAATCCTAAATAGTAGCCTGAATGTTGCACTAATTGGGGCGCGAATTCAGATTTCAATAGCTTTTGTGTGTGTTGGTAATATTTAAATAAATCCTGTGTTGTTGAGAAAGCATTTCCTGATCCCCAGAAATTTCTAAAATTGAAATTTGGAATATAATAAACAATATTATTGCGAGAATAGAATCCAGCAGTATGACCTTTTTCTGGAGAATAATCTTTAAATAAACCTGTGTTTAACATTTGATAGGGTTGGAAAATTGTTTCATTTAAGTAAACATCCAAAGGTTTATTCGTCAATCTTTCAATTATATAAGCAAGAATTAAGTAGTTAGAATTTGAATATAATATTTGACTGCCTGGTTCAAACTCTAATTGCTGAAATAAATTAATTTGTTTAAACAAATCGGTTAATGAAATTGAATCCTGTAATTCGCTTGGATTATTAAAACGTGAAATACGGTTATGTATGTCAGGAATACCTGACTTGTGATACAGTAAATCTGATATTGTTATTCTACTCGAAAAACTAAAAAAGTCACAATATCGGGATATGGTATCATTTAGTGATAATTTTTGACTTTCAACCAGATGTAATATGGATTGTTTAATAAAAAGTTTTGTAATGGATGCTATTGGAAATACTGTAATGGGAGTGTTTTTAATTTTCTTTTTTTTATCGGAATATCCATAAGCATTGTTCATAATTATGCTGTCTTTAATGGCTATTAGAACAGTCCCTGAAAAATTATTATCTATGGCAATTTTCTCAATTCTTTTATCCAAATCTGTTATTTGACAAGACGAGAAAATAAATGCCATTAAAGTTAAAAGTATTGTTTTCATTTGCATTAAATAGCTGCTAACGTTTTGGGTATTGCCGAAGGCGGGGAGTTTTAGCACAAAAGTTCAATCGAAGATCCGCCGCGGCGGATGAACCTTGTACAAATGCCCAACTGAAGCTGCTCAGCCCCGCTTTTAGCAATACCTTGTTAGTGGTTCGGGTTTATATTCCCCATTATTGTTTAACAAATTCAACTCTCCTATTGTTTGCTTTTCCTTCAGCAGTATTATTATTGTCGATAGGTCTGGATTCTCCTTCTCCATCTGTTATCAATCTAGAAGAATCTATGTCAAAGTTTTTTACTAAAAATGACTTTACAGCTTCAGCACGTTTTTTAGACAGAATAAGGTTGTCAGCATCGCTTCCGTCACTATCAGTATGTCCGATAATTTTCACTGTACCTTGTGTTGATTTTATGGCATTTGCGGCTTGATTTAATGCAGGCCAAGACTCTGGCTTAATAACCGCAGAATTGACATTAAAATAGATAGCATTAGTTACAAATTTACTCTCATTGTCAATCTTAACTTCATTAGACTCAAGCTCTGCGATTTTAAAATTTGTAAAATACAATCCATCTCCCCACATATTGGTAGCTAACATTAAGGTATAATTTGTTCTTTGTGGTAAACCATTTGGCAAATCAATAAATTTCTTCTCACCAATATAAACTTTAATATGAGTACCCAATCTTGAAATTGATACTCTGTGTATTTTCCCCTTCTTCCATCCATTTTTGATGTCTTTCCGATCTAATACTCGCTCTCCATCAATGTTTTCTTTTGTTGCCTGACAGTACAGAAGTTCTAAGGATGGATGTATGTCTATTTGAATTTGTGGATTATCATCAAAAGCGGTGCTATATTCATCTTTTATTACTTTGTTTCCTACGATAGAAATGATTAAACCGCTTTCCATTTCGCTCATTTTATCTGCGTCAGCCCACATATCAAATTCAATAGTAAACTTTTCCGGCAGTACCTTTAAACTTGTTGGGTAAAAAATTCCTCTTCTAGGTGTTTTCAACCATTTGCTATTATCGTTATGGATATTTTTTATTCCAGGTGCTTCCACTTCATCAGATTGGTCGAATTCTATAATCTTCCACTTATTCAAATTAGAAGAAAAATCGTCATAAAAAATGGTCTTTGTACCTGCTATAAAGTCAAAATTGCTGTACGCTTTATTATCAGCATCATTTATGTCGTCAATTTGCGCATTTGCCACTTTGCAAACAGCAAATAAGCTTACTATTAGAAATGTAATTTTTAATTTGTTCATTTTAAATTGTCTTTCTTTAAATTAGTTAATGAAAAGTTTATGTCATAGCCTGACCGCTAACAACTGTATAACCTCTGCGTCATTTGTCGCACAAAAGCATTTCGGCAAAATGATAAGTATTGGGTCGTATTTGGTGTGTTGTAAAATTCCAATTCTTTAACTGTTATCCGATATGCAATGTTGTCTTTTGATTTCCAAGCGTTCTGAAAGCTGTCAGCCAAAACTTTTTGTCGGTTAAGCACTTTCGTTATAAGTTGTTTTTGTTTTGCGTTGTCAAGTTTTTCCACTTCTTGTATTCTGTTCTTATAAACGAAACCTTCTATTTGTCTGCCTTTCCAAGCAGTTACTTTTGCCCAATCTGAGTTGTTTACGAATTGAAAGTAGAAAAAGTCGTCTTTGTAAAGTGTGTTAAAAACCTTAAAGTCCCTGCATTGCCTACTACGAACATAAATAAAACCGTCTGGGTCGTTAAACACAGCAAGTTTACTTTCCGCAAATAATGTCAATGAGCAGAGAAAAGTCAAAATGGTTAATATGTATTTTTTATATGTCGTCATTTGCTTGTCGTTGCGGTGTCTCCTGTGCTTGCCGCTAACGTTTTGGCGCTTGGCGCAGTGGCGGATTTTTAGCACAGAAGTTTAATAGAAGAACCGAACTCGAACCTACCACAAAACTGTCATACGAAGCACTGAGCCCGCCATTACGCCAAACCGCTGTTAGTGGCTGCCCTTTTTCTGTCGTTGTCTTGTTTTTCATTTTTCTCAATGTCGTTATTTATTCTATTACTTTTTTAATTCTTGTTTGCTCTTTTTTGTCGTCTGTCGCAGGTTTAATTTCAAACACAACTTTTGTCCCAACTGCAATTTTTGAAATTGAATGAAAGTTCGGATTTACTGAAAAATAATGTTCTTTTCCGTTGCTTTTTAAGAAGCCAACTTTTCCACGTTCGTTGTCGTGCAAAATTCTTACGATTTCGCCTTCATTGCTGTTGCTTGTCGCTGTTTTTGATTTGTCAAATGTCTTTGTCTGCGATGCTTTGAAACTGTCCCAATATTTTTGAAGTTCATTTTTCAGTTTCTTAAAGTCCGTTTGCGGAATTTCTGAAAACGTAAACGTTCTTAATTCGTCAAATAGTTTTTGTGGCAATTTCCATTCTTCCGCTTGTCTGATGAGTTTTGATAGCGAAAAATGTTGAAATGACAATTCTAATTTGTCTTGCTGTCTTAGGATTTTGCCAAGCAAATACAACAAATCAATTTTAAATTCTAACGGTCCAAAATTATTTATTGCATCTGTCGCTTGTTTTAATGCAGATTCAATGTTGCCTTTTTCAAAATACAATTCGGCTAATTCTTTTTGAATAAACCATTCACGTTTCTTTTTGAGTATGGTTTGAAGCTCTTGAATTGTATCTTCTGTATTGCCAAGATTTCTTTTTGATAACGCAACTCGTCTTGAAAACCAAATATCGTTTGAGTAATGGAAGTTTTCAATTTTTTCAAGTGCTTCTTTTGATAAATCAAAACATTCTTGCCATTCGCCTAACTTCGTTAGTGCTTTTGTTTTGTAAGCAT
>Ga0208462_1000254_pt1 | contig 66292 bp, 76 predicted proteins | sample AD_SCU001_MetaG_FD_184452 | JGI IMG/M metagenome (GOLD analysis project Ga0208462, IMG submission 184452) | Active sludge microbial communities of municipal wastewater-treating anaerobic digesters from China - AD_SCU001_MetaG (SPAdes) (version 2) | ecosystem: Engineered > Bioreactor > Anaerobic...
CTCTTACGGCTATCACTCTGACTCCGGTCTTCTCCTCGAGATCCTGTATGAAAACTTCTCCCCTGGCACCTGCTCTGGAAAACCTGTCAAAGTCATCGACAAGTATGTACTCGAATTCTCTTCTATTCGCATGATCGATCAGTTCATCGAGTTGTTCTCTTCGATTGACTTTACCTGTTTCCTTATCTGCGTAGTATGCCACAATCTCAATTTCGTTGCCTTCGGCATATCTGTCGCATTCTTCAAATTGCCCGACCAGGCTGAGATCAGATTGATGGAGCGTTGAGACCCTCGCATATGCAGCGGCTTTTTTCAACAAAAACACCTCCTAACTAGATCATAGGATTAATCGAGATGTTCGATGAAAAGGGCATCAACAATAAGGTATACATATGATAACATAGAATATTGAGGGATAACTCCTCTGTTTGTTCGTAATTACTAAAAAAGTTGGGAGGGGATAGTCATGGCGCGTGGCTCGAAAATCGAGTGGACAGAGGCGACGTGGAATCCTGTTACTGGCTGTTCGAAGTTCAGCAAAGGCTGCGAACATTGCTATGCCGAAAGGTTATGCAAGAGACTGAAGGCAATGGGAAACAAGAAGTATGAGAACGGCTTTATACCAACTGCTCATCCGGAGACACTTAACGAACCTCTTGGCTGGAAGCAGCCGAAGATGATATTTGTTGTCTCAATGGGAGACCTTTTCCATGAAGATATCTCTGACTCCTTTATAATTCAGGTATTTGAGACGATGAACAAAGCTTACTGGCACACCTTTCAAGTGTTGACGAAGCGAGCGGAACGTTTATTAAGCATTTCGGAAAAAGTTGACTGGACGCACAATATCTGGGCTGGTGTCACTGTTGAATGTGCTGATTACAAGCACAGAATAGACCTGTTGAAAAGAGTGCCATCCAAAGTGCGTTTTGTTTCCATGGAACCTCTCGTTGGTGGAGTTGGCTATGTTGAACTCAGGAAAGTACATTGGGTGATTGCTGGTGGAGAAAGCGGACCCGGTTCTCGATCACTTAATCCACGATGGGTAAGAGAGATCCGTGATCAGTGTACCGATCAGAATGTAGCCTTCTTTTTCAAACAGTGGGGCGGATTTAGGAAGAAGGCCAACGGCAGAGTTCTAGACGGAAGAACTTGGGAGGAAACCCCACGTAGCACTACAGATGAGTCATCTTCACAAGAGAGTTCTTGTTAATTGCTTTCTTTCCAGAAGCAACTTCGATCTGCCCTTTTTTGAGCATTTCTGTGAGACGAGCCCTAACATCTCTTTCAGACCACTGGTATCTATCACTACAGACGATGGCTTGATATATGTCTTCCACCTTCATCTCACGGTCAGCTACTATTTGCTCTAATACTTCCGTGAATGAATGGTTGCTTCCGGGCATGAAAATAGTCAGTTGCTTTTTCGAGTAACGACTGTCGTTCGAAAAGTAATGTGGAGTCTTACTAAGCGAACCCATAACTTCTTTCATAATGGAAATTCCGTCGCAATGTTTTGTAAGATGAATTAGGTCGTACAACAACGACTTCTTCTTGACACTGCGTACAGAGTATCTAGTAATCAAAGCGTTTGTGCGTTCTTTGAGTTTTGATAAGAAGACCTCAGAGATTTGCTCAATATTGCGAATTCCCTCCAAAACTCTTTCATCGCCCATGATTCTCTTAACCTCAGAGCTGTTTAATCTATCTTTATTCCTGTTTACATCTGAGAGCATGAAGTTGAACAGGACCTCTGAAGAGTCTCTTTTGGCCACTTCAACAATGGTCGTAAAGGGTACTGTTCTGGCGCCGTAGGGATCAATGAAGAAAAATGAGGCCGAGGATCGGATCCTCATAAGTTTTAGGATTTTTTCGAAGTCATCCACGAAGTCACAGTTTAGATATATTATTTCAGATTCATCATAAAAGGGGTCTTTGAATTCGCACAATGTCTTTGCTATGTTGGACTTTAGTCTCTCTATCATTACTTTGTCAATGTCGCAGAATATGAGGTGGTACCTTGTTTTTGGGTGAACCTTCCAGACCTCGTGTGCTTTTCTTAATGCGATCACTGGTGATCCGATAACTCCGTTCTTGAAGATTCCAGGCCCAGAACATGTATCGATGTAGAAAACGTGTTTGAAGCCACTGGAAGTTTTCATGAACCATGGCAAAAGATACTTCTCGAGAATCGTCTCCTTTATAACCGAGTGTTCCTTTGGATTCCATTCATCTGCCATATACTCCCCCACTACCTTCGGATGATATTCATCATCCAACAAACGTCAAATAACATCTGCCACCTTTTCCGCATCCCCCGAACGCATAAGCCACAGAGCTTGTATCCATACCCGGAAGGTAGAATACAGTCACCAACTCATCTACATCCTGGCCGTATTCTAGCCAGATATCATGGGTCAGATTCTCTAGATCACTTGCGGATGCTCTATTCTCAAGCAACTTTATCTTTGCGGTTCTTCTGTGCATACCTTTACCGAAATCTTTCAAGTATAAGATGGTATAAGCCACCTTACCTTCCGTCACTTCTATTCCCCCCTGAAGAAAATAGCTAAACACATCTGATATTCTATACGATGTTACACAAAAAACCAAACACATCGCACTTAAAACGACCATTTCGTAACAGTGTTGAAGATGAAGATTCGAAAGCGGCTTTCTGCGATTAGTATATGCGAAAGCTCACAGCGGAAGCAGTCAAGATGATGACAGATATGCCTCTTGACAAGGATATAGTATCCGAACTATTCAATGCGCTTCCAGAACTAGAGAAGGTTCTCAATTCGAGAACTGCAGAAGCCGTGCATGGAGTTTGCGATAGTGTGATTTGAACAGTATGATTCTGGGACCGTGATCTTCAGCTATCTGTTTGAAGCGAAAAGGCTTATCAACATTTGTTCTGAAAGTGTGAGAGTTCCTATGCTAGGTGTCTTTTCGATTATTGTACCTAAATTGGCAAACTCTGTTCGGTGCGATTCTGAATCATTGTGTCCTCCCATATTCAGTTGTTCAATTCTGATCTAGTTTCGCAAGGAATCTCATTAGAAAGAGTCAAGTCTATAACCAATCTCTGAAGGAAGAGTGAAAATCCTTGAGGAAACACTTGTGTCCAACTTCAGTTTTGGAGACACTTTTGGTTCAGGTTCGTAGTATTTTATAGTGATGCTCTGCTGTGCATCAGCCGGAAACCAAATACTGTCTGTCTTCACAACCAGTAAATATGGCTTGACACCGCTTGTTACACAATCAAAAAGACGAAGTTCAGAGTTGTTTATTGTCAGCGTACGCTCTTTTCTATTCACGATGATCTTGTTGCTTTCCTTTTCAATAGACCATAGAGGCTCTTTTACAACCACTAACGCAATCAAGTCAACGTTATTTCCAATTCGCTCTACTTCATTGCAGAATGTGTCAAATCCTAGTTCAGTGCATCTTGCAGCCATAATCTCGATCAAGAGTCTATTCTCACGGAAAGCAAGATTTCGTCCAATGTATGAAGATATCCCCCTGCTGTCCCGAGAATACTCTTCAATGAATACTTCTCTTCCTACTTCAGCAGTCAATACTGTTTCTAAAGGCATTTCAAGCCAATTTTCTTCTCTTCCTCCTGATTTTAGTGTCTCACTCAAATGACCAACCAGAGAATTCTCTGAGTAGCTACTTCGAATATTATCTTTGAATTCTTCTATCCTTTTATCATCTACACTTCCGGTGAGTTGCCGCTCAGTTTTTTCTTTTTCAACAGCTTCTAGGAACTTCTCCAAGTATCTATGGACACGATTAATCATTTCTTCGGATACTTCAGATAAATCTAGACTCTCAAGAAGAGTCTTTTCTTTTACCACTTCACAAATTTGCTGATTGACCTTCTCAATCTCTGAGCTGTTAATCTGCTCCAGAATATCAAGCTTTGCTCTCTTCAACGAGGGCAAACGTGGTTCTATTCTTTCCTCCTTCCGAAAACACCTGAGAAGTAGAAGAATGAAGTAACTTCTGAAATATCTTCTGGCCATAACATTTCTTTCCCAGAAGATTGCACTACCAATGTAGTGATTGGACAGAAAGTACACATCTAACACTTCGTTTGCTGATCTAAGTGTTATGTCGCTCGGTAGTCTGAATATTTCCGTCTGGTCGGGATCTTCATATCTCCAGAACCTTACCAAAAAATCTAGATTCCTTCTGTATAGAGAAAAAGCACATATCTCAAAAGCAACTCGCCTAAGCCCTTCAAGTATAATTCGCTCTCGAAAGGCATTGAAAAGAAACCCTTGCAGCTGGTCAAGTTCCTGGTCATCAAATATGGCCTTGATCGTTTTATCGTTCCTGAAATCTTCGAAGAAAACACAGAATTCCTCAAAGTCCTTCATGCTTTTTCCTTGTCTTACTCTAGAACTAGTGTCCTTCCATAAACTCATAAGTGTTTTGCAATGATCTTCAGAAGTACCGATAATTGCTATTTTAGAATCAATTAGACTTTCTGCTTCAGTAAGGCCAAAATATGTAATTCTGAATGAATGGAGAAGGTATTCATAAATTTCACAATAAAGCTCTGTACGAGATTTCACAATTATGTGTCTTGAAATCTTTGAGAGAAAGTCGTTGATTACTGATAGGTTCTTGATGTCGAATTGTGAATTTGGATAGCAGACGATATCAAGGTAAATATCGAATGGGATTCCTAATGCAAAACTGTCACCAGATACCAAGAATTCTATGAATAGGTCATCAAGCTCATCAAAGAGTGTCTTTAGCTTTACATTGTTGCACCGCTCTTTTGAAAGCCTTATCGCGAATGCTTCTATACTACGGCTTATCATGTAGAACAATTCTTTGTCTCTGCTGCTATACGATCTTCGAAGAATATTGACTATCTGACGTACAACTCTATCGCTTTGAGAAACAATTGATAGATTCGCAAGTTTGTCAGTGAGCTCTATGACAAACTGGCTCTTCATTCCGCTCGAGACTTCAACTTCAATGATATCCATCGCAGTATCTATTTTGGCTTCAAAATTATTCTCTGTGTATATGTGTCTTTTGTCATTTTTTCGATGCATTTTCAGAATATGATCTGCTTCTCGCAGAAGACTTTCTAACGTCCGTTCGGGATCAAGCCATTTGAACGTTGAAAAAATTAGAATGACAGTGTTTACCAAAATCGCTAGACATACCGCGAAGATGGAAAGGTACAAAACACCGTAGTACAGACTCTCATGATTGAGTTTGAAATACTGGGTGATCAGCAAGCAAATAATTGTAAGCACCAATCCTACAGACAAGTAGCGAAGATCTACTGCTCTTACGAACACAATCCTCTTGGTCGCTCTGGAACCATATTTGCTTGAGAAATTCGATACAACTTGAAGAAACACTGGAACTGCAATAGCTAGAATTGCCACATTCATCCCAATTAAGATTTCTGCCAATCTATCCGACAACTGAATAAGTTCAAAGAGAGGAACGCAAATCCTCCAGCTTGACTGTATAGTATCTAGAAACTCACCATAGGCATCACACCCCTCCGGGATAAGCGACACATTCGGAAGCCTTTTTGAATAGCTTTCTCAGTTCATCGTTGAACGCTTTTCAGAACTTCACGATATCTCTCAATGAAATTCTTAGTGCCCTCAGTAAACAAAAAGACCCCATCATACACCTGAGCATAACCAATATCCTTCAGGGAGCTCTCCGTCTCCTCGATATTCCTATTCAATCTTTCGGTTCTATTTTCTTCTTCTATTGATAAGTCACTACTTAGCTTGTCAATAATCCTTGGTATCAGTTCTTTTCGATCACCGCCTTTGCGTAATGTTTTAATAACCGTTTCCACTAGCATTTTGTCTACAACGATGTATTTCTTCTCTCCGAAGTATTTGGCGTTAGAAAGCAAGTGATCTATGTGATCATCACCTAGACTAAAGCCCACTATGATGACAACATTTGATTCTTCAATGTCTCTGACGAATCTGAACATATACGACGAAAAGGGTTGCTTAAGAAACGCTCCGAATTTGTTTAGTCCAGTGATTAAACAAGTATTGTAATTAATCCTACTTGTTCCCCCAACAGAGGATTCTGTTTTATGAGGTGTTTCACTTATCAAAAACTGGAATCTCCTATTCTGGGCTGTCTGGGGGTCTTGAATGAATAACATTCTTGTTGCTTCTGGGACAAATCCGATAGATCCATGAACAAACGCGATCGCTCTCTTGTCTTCTTTCAAATATCGATTTGGATTGTACACAGGCCGCTCTATGTTAGGGTCAAAGCCAGACTCGAAATCTAGCTTATTGGAAGCTTCAAACAGAAGGGGATCATAATTAAATGAGTAGATGCTTGTCTTTTCAAAAGAATCATTTAGAAGTCGAAGAAAGTCTTGGAATGCATTGATTGACGCTTCTCTATCTTCAGTGCTCTCCCAGGAATCAATGATTGAAGATGCAACTACTTCCCTTGCTAGAAAGGGTACATATGCCCACCCATCTGAATCAGAATCGTGGAGAAGTTCCGAGCCATCTAGAAAGAAGTGCTTGTCTAGATAATAGGGTAGAATCCCATCAATATCGATAGCGAATGGTGAATCTTCTGCCAAAACAATGATATCGGATATTCTGTCTAGAATGTGAATCACATGCTCATAATTCATATTTTGCTTACAATCACAATTGAGAGGCAGTTTCTTGATAATGCCTAGTGCATTACGTACTGCTATCAAGCTTAATCGATTGCAGGTTGAGCCGCTTCCAGGAGCGCTCTGTCTAGCCTTTTCGTATTTTTCCAAAGCCTTTTCCCATCTACTCTCGTTATATATACATTCTGTTAAATAGTCTGTGTGGAGTTGTTTGCATCCGCTTCCAACGAAATCACGACTTGCTCCCGCTCCTAGAATAACCACTGCTTTGCTCATAAACATACCTCCAGACTATTCGCCTCGCATTGGCAGTTCTCTGCTTATTTTTGGAAACCCAACAAAACGATCTCATACATCGTCGTCGTCTTCCATTGTTGTTCTCTCCACTTAGAAACACTTTCGCTTTCTATCATCTCTTTCTTCTCCTTGGCCTTTCATAAACCTTTTTTAGATGCTACCAATGACACCCACAGGGATCCACTTTCTTTCGAGAGAAAGAAAACGGTTTTTCTTCAACACAACGTCAAGGATCTCGCCTTCACCTTTTATGGCCTACAAACACTACAAGGCTCGTACCCTCTCCTTATTGCTTCTGAAAGCCTTATAGCTATCTTACTGCTGCTAAGATACCGGCATCCGTCTCTGTGATACTTGGTTCCCGTGTTCGTTATATAGACTATCGGGTCATATTCGGGTGCAGGGACTGCTTCGGGTTCTTCTCCGAAGGTTTTGTCAGCCCACAGGCCCACTGAGTTTAGCCTGGCATAACGCTCCGCTTCTATGAAGACCTCCATGTAATAGTCCTTGAATGCAAAAGAGGTGTAAGCGAATCCGTAGCCGCTCGAAATGGAAGCAAGGTTGAACAGTATGTTGTAAGTCTTCCCCTCATAGGTTGCCGGAACCCACACATATGCGAGCACACGGTTGTACTTATCCTTGGGATCCCAGTCATAAGAAAGGATTATCTTCTTTCCATCCAGCAGGGTCTTTGCGAAGTTAGAAGCTTCTTTGCCAAAGTATTCGACCGCTTTCGTTGGATGTACTGTTTCCGGTGTATCCAATCCTATCAGTCTAACCGTTTCCAGCAGGTTTAGTCTGGGATGCCTTATAACGACTATCGTATCCCCATCTATAACGCGCTCGACAGAAGCGTTGTCATACGCAGTCACGTCATCAAATAGACCTAGGAGCTCCTCAAAGTAAATGGCCGTTGCATCGCCGAAGTCAAGTGTTATAGGAGTCAAAGCAGCACAAAACGCAGCTAAGATAAGCATAATGAAGAGGAATAACCTTTTCATCTACATACCCCCTGATTTGCTCGTTTCTTGTCCCCAAAAGAAAATATAGCTATCAGAATAACAATATGATACTCCAATCGACTGAGAAAGCAAAACCGAAGAACACGCTGTCAAGCATACTGGCAAGATGCAGAGTAAGAAGAGGTTCTCTCAGACTTAAAGAAACTACTTTATGAATTTGCTCTTATACTTGCACTCGGAAGCCAAAGTACAGCAATAGCACTTAGGGTATCTTCCCGGTCTACATATGACCATAGAGAAATCCAGCAGGGCGAGGTTCTTGGTTTTTGGGTCTCCCTGGAAGCCCTTAAGAAAACACTCAATAGAATGCGTTATATCCCTTTGAGATGCTTCTGATCCCGTTAGGCGCCTGCATGTTCTTGATATATTACTATCGATCATCACGTAAGGCTCACCTTTAAGGTTTACCAGAACCGCACTAGAAATATACTCACCTATTCCAGGAAGCTCCTTAAGTACATCCTTGTCGACTGGCACTGAGGAACCGTACTCATTAACTAGTGCTTCGCAGACCTTTACGATCTGTCCCACTCTGGACAAAATCCCAACCTCACCAATTATACCTTCTAGTTTCGATGGGTCTCTTAACAAGTCACTTGGAGTCTTATAGGTTTCGGTAAACTTCTCATAAGCCCTTAATGCAGCACGAGAAGTAGTCCTTTGTAGCAATATCTCAGCTATCAAAGCCCAGAAAGCGTTGTTTGTGCTTCTCCAAGGAAAGCTCTGCGAAAACAAATGCCTCTCTCTATATATTGTCTCGAATGCTTCTTGAAGAAATAACTGGGTTTCATCATTCATGCCTAATTAGCTCTCCGAATAATGCTGTCTGACTTGACTCACTTGTTTTTTTACTATCAACTTTCTGGTATGGGTAACGTTCTAAAAGCCTAATAATAGCTTGAGCGACTATTCTAGCTAGCCCTACAGGTACAGCATTACCGATCATCTTGTATTTCTGTGCGAGTGTACCAAGTACAATATAGTCGTCAGGGAACTGCTGCAACCTTTTATACTCCTCTACTGACAATGGCCTTGTCTCTACTGGATGGCATAGAAGAGTTGATTTCTGGACTGGTGACGTAAGCATCGTGGGCGCAGGTCTGTCCCAAGCTAACCTCCTGAAGTAGCCAGTCCTCCCACCTTCAGAGTGGTAGCCATTACCCATGACTTCTTTCTGGATTTCTACAGGCAGATCTCTCCAGCTACCGCCCTCAGGGACTAATCTCATTACATCTATCGTCTTCTTACTGAACCTCACAAACTCTTTCACTTTGTTTTGAAGGTCGCTAATTGCATCGCGAAGAGTAGTATTTTTGTATTCAAAGCGCTCTTCTGTCGCCCTAACAAATCCCCTGTGGTCAGGGAGCCAGTCTCTAAGATCAAAGCCTCTCCTGATTCTAGAACCCATAATGAATACTCTCTCTCGCTTTTGAGGTACGCCATAGTGAGCACTATCGAGTAGTAAGTAGTCTACGTAATAACCTTTTTCCTTCCAGATATTGAGGATTTCATGGAAGACTGACCCTCTTTCTTCCTGCACAGTGAGCCGCCTTTTTCTTTCCGTGCCATATGCCACATGTTTAAGCCTCGAGGACAAAATACCTTTCACGTTTTCCATCAGAAAGAATTCAGGGTCTACTCCATCCACGATTCTCACGAAATCCATGAAAAGACTCCCACGAGGATCGTTTAGTCCCTTTCTCTTACCTGCAGTACTAAATGGCTGACACGGTGGCCCTCCAATAACAACTGCTGGCTTTACTCTTATTTGGCTAATAATCTCTTCAACAGAAACTTTTGTAACACTTCTGGTGTCCACTTTTGTATGTGGGTGGTTCGCTTTATAGGACTCCGCGATAGTGAGATCGTTTTCGTTTGCAAACAGTATTTTGAATCCCTCTTTTTCGAACCCTAGGTCAAGTCCTCCTAGTCCTGTAAACAAGGAAACAACTGTTTTTTTGTCGCCCATTATTCACCTCTTGTATCATTGAGCAAATCTCATTTTTCGTTCTAAGAGTGACTGACTATCTACTTCTTATGATCATTATTGACTGAGAACAAAGCTTAAGAGCTCTCTCTTGAATCGAATAGAGTAGATTTGTTCACTGAATATAGAAGATAGTACCAGATTTGTGTGACTTTCATCTTTAAAGGAAGAAAAATGGTCTGCAAAAGCGTTTGATTGTGAATGTCGTCAGGATTCCTCACAACTAACAAAAAGGCTAATAACTTCCCCCCATTGCCTGCTTTTTGGATATCTAGATGTCATTGAGAAGCTTCCAGGAGTGTTTATATAAAACACTCGGGCCAAGACGATATATTGATGTCCCCTGAAAGATATGCTGGAGGTTATTTTGAGTAAAATGCCATTGAGCGGTCAAGAAATGTACTTCTTATTCGCAGTATACCGAAGTCTATCAGTAAACACAATACAGACTGACCAAGACAAGATAAAAACTATGTCCGGCAACTTTTTAAGCCCCTCCACTGACTTTGATGAGTTCCAGGGGACTAATAAATGATCAGTTTAAAAATCCAAACGAAACTAATAACATGAGTGCTGCTCAGAGGCTTTACTCCACGTGTTTCCTGGCTCTATGTAGAGCGATTCCGGGTTAGATGAGACTGTTTTGATCACAAATGATTTGAAGTCGCTTTCGGAAATCTCAGTACAGCCCGTTAGGTCTGATAACTGTTTCCAGTTGGTTTCACCAGTCGCTGCGTTTACTCTATGCCATTTAAGGATTTTTGTCCCCACGCGCACTTTACTACTAGAGCTGTTCTCAGAGTTACTCCTGTTCTTTATCTGCAACAGTTCGTATTTTGAGCTACAGAAGTCGACACTCGTGATTGTCTTTCCCCACGCACAATACCATTTATTTGTGAGGAGACGATCTGCGAGATATTCTTCTAAGAGCCCGCCGAGAAGGTTTTCAGCCGACATGCTCAGTCTGTGGGCGTCACACACTTCTTTCAGGTCATTTGCAGTAAGGTCTGATAGCCTTGCCGACAAGATATTACTGATGATGTCGTCAGGAACCGTTCCAGTGGGTTTAGCAAGAAGCACACTTGGTCGAGAACTATACCCTTTGTCGTATTCATTGAGCCAATCGCTTATGGCATCAGTAAGCGAGCCATATGTCCTTCGATACATTGAAGGGCGCTGCTCAGGGTATTCAATACAACACTCAAAAATCACCCTAGCTCCGTTCTTTACTAGCTTATTACTTGCTAACTGATCAAAGGTCGTGAGTAGTTGATTCTTATTTCCTTGAAGCCAATCCCAGAATGACTTGTTAGTACTTCCATTCAACACAAGCACCTCCCATTATGGCGTAAAGACTCAAAAAGCTCACTCCACATTTGGTGAGCAAAAGAGCTAAATAGTTACGACAAATATATTCCTTGCACTGGTGGTATATCTATGAATTTAGTTGTATGCAATATACCCCTCATATTCATCTGATCGAGGATTCGGATTCTTCAAACATCTTTCGTATTCTCTTTCCAGCAACTCGTAAGTGATTTCTTCTTTAGTGTTCAGTATGAAGTTGTAGGTTGAGATCGCTTCGCCATTGTCTGCGATTCTTATCACTACTAAAGTCTCCCAAGTTTTGTGGTTGAGACACGCAAAAACAACGCCCCCTCGCTGCCCTGATATAATCTTATAACCTGTTTCTCCAAGGAACTTAGTAAAATGCTCGCACGATGTAGCCATGTATTCCTCCTATAAGGCCGATAGTTCTTAATAAAATTCAAATTCATAGACATCCCACTCATCCTGCTTTACGTAATACTTCACGGATGCGGAGAATTTTTTTCGCAACATAGCTCCGAAGGCATTCTGAGAATCTACGTACGAATCTATAAAATAGACAAAGATCCCTTCGGATTCCTTTTTGGATCTGATTAGGGGATTGGGAGAAAACTTTGCCGATGCCGGAGATAACAGAAGTTTTTCGGTGTAGTTCTTAACTACCAAATAACAGTAGACCCTGTCATTGAGATAGTCGTTATCTGTCATGGGTTTATCGGCGAACGACTTGCACATTGTGTTGCACATCGTAGAAATGATCGCCACGACTCCTATGATTAATACCACGCCTATCAGAGTTGTTTTGGGCTTTGGTTGATCCTTTCCTCGGTCTGGTATGTTCTGGATGTTCTCTAGCTCGAGAGAGCGTTTTATCTGATCATACAAGAAGGCTATGTCCGTTCGAGAAACGTCTGAAACCAGAGACACCACGAAATCAATCGTTTCTTCCTTTGTGTAACCCTGTTCCATACACCATTTGACGTCACTGATGAGTCGTTTCTTATCCATGCTTTCCCCTTAGGTACTCGTTTCAGTTCCCCTAAAGAAGAATATCAAAAATCAGAAAGTTTTCTCTTCAGTCCAACGACTACACCGATAATAGCACACTCGGTGGTCCATCTATCTCTATTGATCCTTATTGGTTTGTAATCAGGGTTTTCAGAAGTGAGGATGATTGTGTCTCCGGATTTGTGGAAGTATTTGATCACGCCTTCATCGCCGTTGATCCTCACGACGACCATCTGGCCGTTTCTAGCGAGCTGTTGTTTCCTAACGAAGACTATATCCCCGTCCAGGAGCTTCGGATACATACTATGACCATGGACTACCAGGGCAAAATCAATCGACTCTGTTTCGTCTATCATCATATGCCCGATCACATCATCTTCTGCAGGAACTCCACTTCCGGCCGAAACTTGACCGAGAATAGGGATCTGTTTTTGAGACTTGAGATTTGCACTTGTGACCTCACCTCTCAGGTTACTCAAAGGGCTATCAACTAAACCAAGGAGAAAGTCTGTCGAAACGCCAAGAATTGGAGATATTCTCTGAAGGACATCTCCAGCTGGCATTCTCTTTCTTGAAAGATACATAGAAAGAGTTGACTGAGCAATATCTGCCAGTTTTGCCAGTTCATATTGAGAAATGCCTCGACTATCCATCGCTTCTTGAAGTCTCTCTGCAAAATCATCCAATACAGTCACCATAATAATCATACCCCATTCACAGTTGTGATTTCAATATATAGCAAACGTGAATTTAACAATGTCTTCATACTAAACCCTATCACGAGTGTGATATAGTATATATATCACAAACGTGAAGAGGGTATATCACATGAGAAATAATCTAAGAAGCTTCCTACTGAAAAACAATATAACCACCAAAGAGTTATCCACAAAGACTGGCATATCACAAAGTTTGATATCAATGATTCAAAACGGCCAAAGAAACCCATCTTTTACCGTAGCAGATAGGATAGCTTCCTACTTTCAGATACCCGTGGAAGATCTCTTTCCACAATTTAAACGCCAAAGTCCTTACCCGAAGCATACATCGAAAGTAGAAGTTTAGACCAATTTCCATCCCAATACGGTTTTGCGCAACCTGGTCATTGACAACTGAATAGCTAACCTTGCCGCAGGTGGGACCATCCGGCCGTAAAGCGGTGAGGGAGAAATAGAAAACGCGAGGGAAGTCAGATAAAGCCAGAGAAGAAACAAATACGGAGGTAGCTGCTGCAATAATCACTTAGTTGCTAGGAGGATTTCTAGGCAGTTCTATAATTCTCGTCTGATCGATTCAACGGACAACTCCCTCGCGAGTAGTTGAGCAATGATACTACAGATCAGCCTTAGAATTGAAACTGAATTATAAGTTTTACTCAGTTTTCATAGGCGTTTGATGAGCTTAAAAAGCGCGCGGGGCTTTATGTGGTAAGGATTATGTTCTACACGGCTGATCGTGGGTGTTAATTAGGGGTACTGCGATAATGCGGTGGAACTCTGGTGCCATCTTTCTTTGTATATCCACGCACATAGACCTTCTTCTTACCCTCTTGAGTTTTGGCCATGCTCATCACCTACCTTTCATCCACACCCCGCGCATAGCTTAAGGTAGGTAACACAAGTATGATAGCTCAACGATTTTCAGATTTATGTTAACGACTTTCTCGGTACAAAGGACCTCGTTCTCATATCCAGGCAGACCAGAAACCCCTTTTCAACTCAAAACCTCCTTGGAAAATGACGCGATCAGACGGCGAATACTTGCCGGTGGCCTGACTACCCACCGGCCTTTCTGAGTATGCGAACGAGTTACCCAATTCCCCGTAACAAGCACCACCAATAAGGCGTTGCCCCGGTTATTCCCGTACCCGGGGCCTTTTTTTGAAAGGAGGTAGCAAGTGTGAGCATCATCAGGGAGAGGCAAGATCTTATGGACCAAATCAAAGACATCAACCAAATCCTGGAAAACGAAAAGAGCGATGAGAAAAGAAAAAGGTACAGAGAACTGCTCGAAGAAAAAGTTGAAGAGCTGGAAGGTCTTGAACAAGAGATAGAATCGCTCACCAATTTCAGAGTAGTTAACCTGTAAAAGGAGGTAAAGATGAACGAAGCTAGGGCGCGGAGGCTCGGACGGGCCTTGTATCCAATCGTGAAAGACATGAAAGAGAAAGGGCTCTGGGTTACAACCGCTCAAGAAAAGACGGACAAGGAGAGGAGGGATGCAGGTGCCAAAGAAGTTGTCGGTGCCGCTAAAGTTTCCGATAACTGACCAGATAAACGAGAACTGGAACTCCCAGGCTACTTCTTACGACGGTATCTTGACCATTGAAGAATTCAACGGGCTCAGAGGAGAAGACAGCGAAAATGAGCTGTTTGAGTACATCCGCTACGAAAGGATGAAGGCCAGCAAACGCGGAGACTACTACATGGCCAGCGTGTTATGCAAGATCCTTGACTGGCAGACGAGCATCGACGAGTACCAGGATCCATTGACCGACAGAATGCTGAAAAACTTCAAAATGATCAAGTACGAGAACTGGCTAATGAACGCGAGGCTTCTAGCTCTGGATCCCCTGAGATCCGATCGTTACTATAAGAAGATCGATCGGCAGATCCCGCTAGCAATACCAGTCGAGAGAGGCATAAAAGTCTTCAGAAGCGAAGGAGGTTGGAGTTATGACGGTGAAAGTGGAAGGAGTACCCGTATTTCACGGGACGCCGGTGAACGCTTTAAGCGTATATGAGGAATACGTCAGGAAAAGGCAGCCTAGAGTCGAGCTCGTGAAAAACGGTCTGGTCATAAGAAAGTCGGGGCGGTAGCGGTGAAGAAAATAACTAGGCAAAAAACAAAAGCCGCCTATAAAAGGCGGCTCCCAATAGGAAGTGAGACTTGTGAAACAAATCGACACTTAATGAATCTTACCACATTCGGCAAAAAAAATGACCGCTTTCGCGGCCGAAGCATTTTACCCAACTAAAGAGATTATATCACAAGGAGGTCCTGAGAATGGAAGCCATCCGTCTGGCAAGCACCAAAAGGATCGGCTATGAAGAATGGAAAAGGCAAAGAATGAAAGGGATAGGCGGCTCGGACGTGGCCGCCATACTCGGAATAAGCAGATGGAAAAGCGCTTTGAGAGTGTACCTCGAGAAGATCGACGAAGCACCAGAGGAAGAAGAAAACGAAGCAATGGAGATCGGCAGAAAGATAGAAGACTTCATCGCCGGACTTTTCAAAGAGAAAACGGGAATGTACGTCCAACGCTGCAACGCTATACTTCAACATTCCGAATACCCCTGGATGATCGCAAACATCGATCGTGAGATCTACGACGAAGCCACAGATTCATGGGGCATCCTGGAGCTTAAAAACGTCTCCGAATATATGAAGAACGACTGGGAAGGAGAAGAGATCCCACCCGAGGCATATGTCCAGCTCCAGCACTATCTCATTGTCACGGGCAGGATGTGGGGATACATCGCAGGACTGATCGGTGGGAAGCGTTTTGAGTACAGGAGGTTCGAACTGGATGAAGAACTCGCCGAGGAGATCGTCCGCAGGGAAGAGGCCTTTTGGAAAGAGAACGTGCTCAAGGGGATCCCGCCTGCGGTAGACGGTTCCGAAGACTGCGCGACTGTCCTGGAGGTCCTGTTTCCTCAGTCGATGAGTAAGTCGATAGACCTTCCGACCGAGGACGATCTCGTTGTTGAAGAACTCGAGACTCTCAAGGCCCAGAAGGAAGAGATAGAGAAGGAGATCGCTCTTCGCGAGAACCGTCTCAAAGAACACCTTCAAGACGCCGAGGCCGGTTTCACGGGGAGATACTGGGTCTTCTGGAAGAGCTACTTCTCAAAAAGATTTGCGCAATCGAGGTTCAAAGAGGAAAGACCGAAGGACTATGAAGACTATCTGGAAGAGACGCATTCCAGAAGGTTCAGGTTCAAGAGAGCATCGTGAAGGAGGTTTGCTAATGCCGAAAGCAAGTGAAATCACTTCTATGGTCAAGAAGGAAGAGGAAAGAAGAAACCACAAGCCCGATCCTCTAGCGGGCATAGTCAAGAATCTTACTTCGATCAAAGGTGAAATAGCCAACGCCCTTCCGGATGTGGGAATAACTCCCGACAGGATGATAAGGATAGTGGTAACTCTTCTGAGGCAAAACAAAAGCCTTGCCGAGGCTGCAATGCAAAATCCCGCATCGCTTCTCGGCGCCGTCATGATGGCGGCCCAAGTCGGTCTCGATCCCACGAACGGACTCAACCAATGCGCTCTGGTTCCAAGGAAAGGGAAAGTGTGCTTCGATATCATGTACGAGGGATATGTAGAGCTGGGTTACAGGTCCGGAATGATGGAGTCATTAGTGGCCAGGACAGTGTACGAGAAAGACACCTTCAGCTTGAAGTACGGACTAAACGAAGAACTTGTCCATATACCTTATCTCGATGGAGATCCCGGCGAATCGAAGGGTTACTACATGGTCGGCAAGCTCAAAGGCGGAGGGAACATCATCGTCTATATGACCAAGGACCAGGTAAGGAAGATAAGAGACAGATATTCGGTGGCCTATAACGCCGGTCTCAAGGGTAGCAGACAGGACAGTCCGTGGTTCACGAGTGAAGACCGGATGGGAGAGAAAACAGTGGTAAAGGCCGGTTTCAGGTGGATCCCCAAGTCTCCTATCATCCGGACGGCCCTTACTCTGGACGAGACAGCCAGAGAATGGAAAGGTGGCGACGAGCGGGAAGAACCGGACATGTCGCTGGTCGAAGCCGAAAACATCTGGGACGTCGAGGGCGAAGAAGTGAGCGAAGTAGTAGATGCCGAAGTCGTCAAGGCGGATGGAAACGCAGACAAAGCGCTCACGGGAAGAAAACCCTTAGAAATCTGATTGCTCGGCCCACCCATGACGGGTGGGCCTTCCATCGAGGTGAATCGAATGTCGTATATAGATCTCGTTAATCGCTTCTGGACAATAGATTCCGAATTTTCCTTCTCCCATCTTGAAGTCCATCTATACTTCAAACTTTTGGAGATAAATAACAGGCTCGGATGGAAGGAGAAATTCTCTGTTTCCAATGGGCGGTTGTGCGCTTTGATAGGTACTACTCAAAAGAACCTCATTAAGGCGCGTCAGAGACTGATAGACAAAGAACTGGTCGGCTATAAAAAAGGCAGCACTCGGGATGCGGGAGTCTATTACTTTCCTTTTTATATGAAAAAAGAAAGTAATTTGGAAACTAATTTGGAAACTAATCTGGAAAGTAATTTGGGAAGTAATCTGGAAAGTAATCCGGGGAACATTAATAAGACTAGACTAGATAAAGACAAAGATATTATATATATACCCGCGCCCGCGATTGAAAAAGTGATACTCTTCTGGAATCAATTTCAAATCTCAAGGATTCCCGACAACAAAGAAAAGACAAACGCCGCAATTCTAAAAGCTCTTATCGATCATGGAGAAGAAGCGGTCCTTCAGGCTATAAAAAACTACGCCGAAATTGTGAACGGGAGTGAGTACATACTCAGGACTCGCTGGCAGTTGTCAACTTTCCTCGACCTGCATGTCGAGAAATTCCTGGACGAAGAGAGCGCGAAGGCTATGTACAGAGCGAAAGGAGGGCCGAATGGAAGAGGTGAACAAAGAGACTCGAGAGATGATTGGAAGGAACGATTCAAGAACCCAGCAGGAACTCATTCCGATGAGCGAGACCTTGAAGAACTCCTTGTCAGATCGGAAACTGGCGGTGGATAAGTGTCGCGAAAGTTGCGAAGGTCCTCAGAAGTGCCGGACGGGCGGACTCGTCGAATACATGGAGAGCGGAATTACCAGCAGAGTCTTTTGCCCAGTCATGGAGAAGTACCTCCGCCAGATCAAGATCCAGCAGAAGATCATGAACGCTCTTCCTAAAAATTTCTGGGACAGGTCTTTTGAGAACTTCATCTCCAGGACTCCGGACTTGAAAGCGGCAATAAACACCGCCAAAAAGTTCTCAGAGAAAAAGGCTTGGAAGATCGGTGCGAACCTGGTCTTTCTCGGAGGATACGGCACCGGAAAGACGCATCTGGCCGCGGCAATAGTGAGCGATGCGATATCCAGAGGGAGCACGGCTGCCTTCGTGACCTCTACGAGCCTCACAGGGAGCATCCAGGAGATCTCTGCAAGGTTCGAGGACCTGAAGACGATCGAACTGGTGGCGATAGACGATGTAGCCGTTGAACAGGAGAACAAGATCGTCATGCAGAAGATGTTCGAGCTCATTAACTATCGCTACGAAGCAGAGCTGGGAACGGTCATGACATCCAACCTGAACCCGAAAGAATTCAAAGACCTTATGGGCGAGAGGATCTGGGACCGTCTGGCCGAGAGAGTCTTCATAGTCTACATACAGGACGCCGAAAGCTTCAGGAAGCAGAAGAGGGACGAGTACGTCGATTGGCTGCGAGAGGAGTGATCGCATGGTTCTAGTGTGGATCTACGTCACTGGTGTTGTCATGACGGGCCTGCTGATAATGATCGTCGAGGAGCAAGAGAGGATCTACATACCTCCGAAAGAGAAGGTCCTGACGTATATTCTCGGTTCGCTCCTTTGGCCATATGTGGTTGCCTGGTGCCTAATCATGTTGATTAGAGGAAGAAAGCTCAAATAGAGGAGCGTGAAGGAAATGCCGTTAACCAACAATAAAAAACTCAAAAAAGAAGAAGGCTCTACCAAACACGAAAAACAAAGGAAGTATGTCCCGGCTATCGTGCTTGATTCCGAAGAAAACAAGAGGAGGTTCTCCAAGAAGCTTCTGAAGACCGTGGAGGTGGATTACTAGTGCCGGCATTCCGCTTTGAGCTCGAGAGAATTGACAGGCCGGGAAGATACTTCTCTATCGTTATCGAAGGCGAAAAGATCTGGAAAGCCGCTGAAGAGGCGAGAAAACAAGCCAGAAAGACTGCGCGCGGAAGCAAATGGAGAATCAAGGGCTGGAAGAGGGAGGTCCCGGATGGTCAGAAGGCGATGCCCTGAATGCGGCCGCATTTATTACAGTTCGGCTTCACACACGGACTGGACATGCGAATGCGGAATCATACTGACAAAGCAACTGAACGAGGAGGCATTTCAACATGATTTACATAGTGACGGTAGGAAAGACCGCTTACAGCAAGACGGAGAGAAAGGAAGTCGAGGTTGACGCCCTCAATGTCACCGACGCGATGCTTATCGCGAGAAAACAGAACCCGGATCTATACGTGTTCGAAATCAAGAAGAAGGAGGAGGAGACATGATTTTCTTGGCCGTGCTAGCCCTTGGGTTACTTGTCATGGTCGTCTATTCGGTATTAGTTATATCCGGGAGGTTGAGCGATGAAGAAGAACGTCGCGACAGAAAGGGCTAAAGCCATAGCGATAGCGTACCCAACATACTCAGTTCTCAAAAAGCACGAGAAGAAACTCACAGAGAATATTGACCGGCTTGGAAAGATGAAAGCTTCAGAGAACGTCGAGCAGCTATATCTACATCTCTCTCGTATGCGCGACTTTCTGAAACTGTACGAAGAAATGGAAGAAAGCAATCTGGAAGCTATGAGAAGGTGAGGGCCTCCGGTAAGGCCCTCGTTCCATTCGGAGGGAAAGGATGCTTCAGGAGAGATGCGAAAGGCTTGTAGTTGGTGCTCATTCAGAAGAGGATCTTGTCATCGTCCTGCGTTCGCTACAGTCCATGTGGGCCAGAGTCCTGGAAAGGCCTGTCATTCTTGGACTGATAGACGGACAGATCATGGTCGAAACTCCATGCATGTCTCCGTCCTTCCAGTCAAAGATTAGCATGAGCGCTGCCCTTAGGACCAAAAGATTGATCGGAGTCCAGGAGAAGGAAATATACTACCAGGCGATCGGGATCTTGGACGGTATGTTCAGAAGACTTACCAAACGACAGATGGAGGCTGTCTTCTGGAGGCTTATAGACCACAGCCTAAAAGACGGCAAGCCAGTAAGCAATAGAGAGCTCGCCGCGTTTCTAGGAATAGACGAATCGGCGCTTCGAAGACATCTGAGGAGAGCCTGGGAGAAAATGGGAGGAGATCCCGTGTATTTGTCGAATTACGTCGCGTTCAGCCTGGATTCGGATTAAATAGCCAGAGTGGAAAGTGATATACTGACGGTAGACGGTAAGCTAATCGAATCATAATGCGCGCTTAAAACGTCACCCTTTCTGTATTGAGGTACTGGGCCGGAAGACGGCCCTTTTTTATTGACTAGATCTGATGGTATTCATAGCCGGGCGATTTGCACACGTCCGCAAAAAATGATATAATTTACTATAATCACAGAAACTATCCAATCAAGGCTTCCAGACGGGAGCCCTTTTTTATACACAGAGGTCCTCCGGGACCTCTTTTCTTTTGGTGTAACGTTACATGCCGTTACATACCGTTACGGACTGGAGGTGATGTCATGCCCAAGCCCAGCAAAATAGAACAGCATAGCCTTGAGAAAGACGTGCTCGACTGGACTAGACAGGGCATGTCATCCAGGGAAATCGCTGCAAAGATCGGCGAAGAGAAAGGCCTCAACATATCACATAGAGCTATCGCGGCTTTCATCAAGTCTGCCAGGGAAGAGAGAGCCGAAACGTCGAGGGCGATAGTCCAGGAGCACATGCAGAAGACTCTTCCGGACGACCTCGAACTTCTGGACGAGATGAACCAGGAATTGTCCGAATGGTTCAAGGACGAATCGCTCTCGAAAAGGGAGAGATTGAGGATATACGACAGTCTTCTCAGGGGAATAGATATGAAGCTAAAGAACTCCGGCGCCGGCGAGAACAGCACTGAAGACTTCCTGAAGGCACTGAAAGAACGCTGGGGGATATGAACAAAGAGTTGTTCTTGAAAGACATAGGCTTCGTACCTCACGAAGGGGGCCAGAAAGAGGCCTTCATGTCAGAGGCAAGATTCAAGATCTTATGCAACGGAAGGCGCTGGGGAAAGTCGCTATACGCTGCTGTTGAAGCTATCAACTACCTGTTCAGGGAGAACAAGAGAATTTGGGTCGTGGGTCCGACTTACGACCTCTCAAGGAAGGTCTTCAGAGAGATCTATCGCTATGTGAGACCGAGAAGAAAGATCTGGCACCCGAACGGACACTGCAGCGATTCGAAATCAGAGATGCGGATCCTCACAAACTGGGGGACGGAGATACTCGGGAAATCCGCGGACAATCCAGACTCTCTCATAGGTGAAGGATTGGACCTGCTAATAATCGACGAGGCGGCCAGAATAAAGGAAGTCATCTGGGACGAAAACCTGAGGCCCACGCTCACTGACAGACAGGGCAAGGCGATAATCATCTCGACTCCCAAAGGCCGGAACTGGTTTTACAGACTGTGGACCAGGGGAAAGGACCCTCAATTTCCTCTATACAAGGCCTGGCAGCATCCGACAGCGGATAACCCTCATATTGCATCGGAAGAGATTGAAGAAGCGAGAATGACGCTTCCTGACAGGGCATTCAGGCAGGAGTACCTGGCCGAATTCCTTGAAGATACCGGTGGCGTCTTCAGGAACGTTAGGAGACTCATTCGAGGGACGCTCAGAGATCCCAGGCCGGGAGAGAGGTTCTTCATCGGCGTTGACCTGGCCAAGTATATGGACTTCACCGTAATAACGGTCCTGGACGAGAGAGGAGATCTCGTCTACTTCGACAGGTTCAACCAGATAGACTGGAACCTTCAGAAAGATAGGATCAGATACATAAGCAAGAGGTACCCGGGAAAGGTCGTGCTGGACAGCACGGGTGTGGGAGATCCCATTTACGACGAGTTGAGAAGGGACGGCCTGAACGTTGAAGGATTCCGCTTCACAGCATCATCGAAAGAGCAGATCATAAACAACCTATCAATGCTTATAGAGCAGGGGAAGCTTCACTATGAAGATATTCCTGAACTCATAAACGAGCTCGAGATCTTCGAGTACCAGATAACACCTTCGAGAAACCTCAAGATGAGCGCGCCTGAAGGTTATCACGACGACTGTGTTATCTCGCTTGCCCTCGCGGCCTGGGGTCTGCACAGTCTCTTCAGCAAGCCGGTCTTCTTCACGAGGTCAGATAAATACTGAGGTGGTACAGATGGGCATTTTCAATATATTCAGCAAGAAGAGCGAACCCAAGCCCGTTATGGGACAGGTGGGAATAGTAGACACTTCCTCATCCGGATCGACAGGTCAATCTCTCAACTCTCAGACGATAGCGGACATGAAGAGGGACGAGACAATTGCGGCCGGCCTAAGGTTCATCTCAAGCTCGACGATCTCAAAGATAGGAAGCTACTCAAATCCTGACAGCGATGTCGCGCAGTTCGTCAGCGGAGTGATCGATAACCTCGAGATCTCGCTCCCGACTTTCTTGAAGAAGATGCTGGAGGACATGCTCGCCTACGGCTGGTCAGGGGCAGAGATCGTATGGCAGAGCTCTGAGGGAAAGCTGTGGATAGAGAAGATAGTGCCTTATTCGCCTAGTCAGATGTCATTCTATCCCGAAGAGGCCCCGGAATACGTGAAACTCACGACTTCCAAAGGAGAGTTCCAAATCCCGATGTCCAAGATGTTTGTCTTGAGAAACGGCGAAGGCCTCTACGGCGAGTCGATTCTCAATACCTGCTATCGCGCCTGGGACTTCAAGAGAAAACTCTTCAAGATCTGGGCGATTGGACTGGACAAGTATGCACTTCCCATCATCCACGGAAAGACTGAGAACGTCTCCATGGTTGACGCAAACGGAAACCCGACGACATCGGTTGAAGTGTTGAACGAGATCCTTAGCAACTTTTACTCTAAGACAGCCGTCTCGACCGACAAGAACACCGAAATAGCCTTGCTCGAAGCGAACTCGAAGAATCTGTCCGACCAGTTCAGGAACGCGATAGAGTACGCTAATACTCTCATCTATCGTAATCTGGGGTTGCCGCAACTCCTTCTCACCAACGAATACGGAGGAGCCTACGCCCTGGGGAAGGTACATATTGACATGGTCCAGAGCTCTACACAGTCAATGGCAGAGGTGATATCCGACTCGTTTCTCGACAATGTTGTTGCCAAGTTGATCGACTACAACTTCCCCTCTGTCGAGAGTTACGGGGAGCTGGCCATCATACGTGAACAGACTCTTGAAGAGAGAAAAGCCCTTGCCGTGTTCATAGAGACGATAGGCCGGGCAGGGATAATGGACAACCTGTCAGACGCGGACAGAAGGTGGGCAAGAGCGCTTCTTGGTATGCCTGAAGAGGAATAGTCATGAACGTCGCCACATTTCTCAAGATTCACAAGAAGGCCGAGAGCAGGATCTTTAGAGCGTTCAGCATCCCTTCTGGAAAAGAAGCTTACAGGGGGAAGAAGATCTCAATCGACCACACGGCGATCATGAACGCCCTGGAAGCTGTTTTCCTTCTTTCAAAGGCGTTGTCCATATACGACCTCAAGCGGAGAGAGCGGAAGAGAAGGACCAGGCAGTACAACGAAAAAGACCTTCTCGGAGAGATCTTGAAAGCAATAGACTTCAGGGAATACGAGAACATAGCGAAGCGGACAGTGAGGGAAATTAGAGAGGATCCAGACTCTTATCTTAAGCCTTCTCCTTTTGTCGACGAGTTTCTGAAGGAATACACCTTCACACTCACGGAACCGTTTGAAAAACACTCTAGAGATATCGAGGAGACGTTGAGGAGAGGGATGTTACAGGGCAAAGCGTATCTCGACATAGCGGAGGACCTAGAGAAGGTAATGGGCGGCTACTTGAACAGGGCCGATGTGATCGCAACTACCGAGAGCACCAGGGCCTTCTCCCTAGGCATTCTGGATGCCGGAATAGAATCGCCTGTCGTTGACGGATTCCAGCTTATTGCTGTGATGGACAACCACACTACAGAGATCTGCTCTCAGAGAGACCGTATGGTGATCCCGAAAGACGATCCGGAACTCCTGGCCGAAAACACTCCGCCGCTCCATCCACGCTGCAGGAGTACGCTTGTCCCTCACACAATCTACGATCCTAAAGGGAAGACGCTCTCGAGAGAGGAAATGGAAAGAATACACGGCCAGCACCCAGAAGCGGTACCCGTTAACAGGCGGGTTGACAGAGACGTCGTAAAGGCCCTTGTTAGTAGCAAAAAACAGACTCCGGTATTCCTGGTCTCGGAAAACATCAAGAGAATACTGAAAAACGTGAAGCAGCTCACTCCTGAAGAATACGCCAAACAGGTGCTCGGAGTAGAATGTGATTACCGGGGTATAGCCGAAGAGCTGGCTGAAGAGATAAACACTACGCTCGAAGAGCTGAAAGAGAAGTATCCTAAGGTATGGGAGCAATTCGATGGGGTCACGTCCACTAGAAATTCCAGGAAAGCCTGGACGAGGTTCTTTGAGAAAAGATACCCAAATGCTTCTCCCGAGCAAATAGAGGACGTTGTGACCAGGCAGATGAGAAAGATATCACCCAATGTCCTGGCTTACACCGCGCAGGGGTTTGACAAGATAGTAGTCAAGAACACTTTCTGGCAGAAAGCTGATAGACTCCGGGAGATCATCGAGGGTGATTACAAAAAGGGGTGGTCGGTGGCCCATGACGCGGGAGGTATTATCTGCCACGAATTCGGCCACAGGATCGACTACTACCTCAGAGAGACCGGAAAAAGGGCAGAGTTCACTTCATGGATCTCGAAAATGAGAAAAGAGAGGGGAATTACTCTCAACGACATCTCGGGATATGCCAGAAGCGGCGGCATTGTGGAAGCTTTCGCAGAGCTCTTTGCGGGTTATACTACCGGGAGAAAGGAAGAGGTCTTCGTGCTGTTCGGCGAATGGTTGAAGGGGGTGTTATAGTGCAGTTTGAAAAACCCGATTGGTGGGACGAGTGGGTAGAGATAGACGAAGAGAAGCTCCTAAAGGGAGAAGACGGTTGGTCTCTCAGAGAAGGGGCGCCCACTGTCGTTAGAAGAGAATTCGAGAAGATCATAGCGATGTTAAAGATCACGAGAGGAGACTAGGCGAAAGACAACTATTGCGAGGAGGCTTCGGCCTCCTTTTTTATTGGAGGTCGATTATGTATGTGATCACAGAAGGCGATCCTGAAGACTGTTACTTCAGAATAATCGAAAAGGACGACCTGCGAGACAGCGATACAATGATCTTTCCGTTTGGATTTCCCACGGTAAAGGGAGCCTTCGACTGGCTGCAAAGGAACTATTTGATTTGCTGAGGTGATTGATCGTGATAGACAAATATCTTGCAGAAATCGCAAAAACAGGCGGGTTCTGGTACCGGCTCCTACCGTATATAGAGTTTCAGGACCCCAGATACGGGAAGGTCTCTCTGACAAAAGAGCTCGCTCAGAAAATCGAGGAGAACTTCAAGAACGGGATCCCCTCGTATGAACTCTCGCTGGACATCGATCACGGGAAAGATCCGAACCATCCCGGCGCCTACGGAAAGATCACCAAGGTCGAGGCCAGAGACGACGGACTGTGGGTCTACTCCGAACCGGATCAAGAAGGCGTGGAACTCATCAAGAGAAAGAAGTTCAAATACATGAGCGCCACATATGCAGAGAAGTACATGGACAAGAAGACCGGCAAAGACGCAGGACCGGTCCTTAGAGGAGCTGCTCTCACAAACATGCCAGCGGTGCCGGATATGGAGCAGATAGTCTACTTTTCAGAATTTGAGAAAGAGGAGGAAATAGGAATGGAATTCAAAGATCTCTTTGAGAAGGCTCAAAAGGAACTCTCAGATCTTAGGGCAGAGAAAGACAAGAAAGAAAAGGAACTCTCCGAGACTCTCGCGACACTGAACAAGGAGCTCTCCGAAGCCAGAACGAGACTTGAGGCTCTTGAGAAAGAGAAGAAAGAAGCCGAAGAGAAGCACTTCTCTGAGAAAGTGAACAACTGGGCAAAGGGTTGGACCGATAAGGGAGTCAAGCCGGCTGTCCTCGAGAAGATCAAGCCGGAGCTCAAGAAAGAAGATGATCTTAAGTTCTTCGACGACATTCTCGAGAACACTGAAAAAGTCCCGCTTGGCCAGAGCGGTTCACAAACTGGCGGCGAAGACGAGCTCAAGAAGATTGCCGACGGAATAGCCGGCAGAGTGAACAAACAATCATAATAAAAGGGAGTGAAAAGAAATGCCTGAAGGAATCACTTACCAGGACAGCAGTTTCAAAAAGGTAGTTTCCTTAGTCCACCCCGACGTCAGACAGAGCTTCAATGTCATTGGCGGAGTCGGCGGATCGAAGATCGAAGCGGGGACTATCTTTGGAAAGATAACCAGTGGGGAAGACGCGGGAAAAGTAAGGCCTCTCGGCGTAAGCTACTTAACTCAAGCCGAAGGAAGTGCGACAAGCACCTTCAAGGTCGCTGACGCTTCAGTCTTCAAAGTCGGTGATTCAGTGACAATCGGTGGCGGCTCGGCTGTTGCTCTAACAGGAGTCGACGTTGAAAACAACACGATCTCAGTTGGCACAGAAGACGCTCAGACAGCTGACCTAAATGACGCCGTAGAGATTCAGGACGGTTCTGATGAGGCCTTCGCAATTTCGATCGAGCCGATCGATGTCTCCAGCGCCGCCCAGCCGGTCTCCCTGATAATCCATGGGGCTGTGTACGCCGAAGCGATCACCAACTCCCTTCTCGCGTCACAGTTAGCCACTGCCAAGAGCGATCTCTTCTCCAGACTCTGGTTCGTTGAATCATACTAATAAGGAGTGAAAAGAATGGCAACCATCCCAGATGTTTTTCATTATCGGACATTGACCGAAGCTATAAAGCAGATTAAACCGGTCCCGAGGCTTCTAGTGGACTTGCTTCTCAAGAGTCCGCGGTCTAATCCGGCCAAGTACGCCGCGACTAAGACAATAGAGTTCGACATCAAGAGAGTGGGTCCGATCCTTCCAAGATTCGTGAAGAGGACGAGCCCGGCACCTGCTAGGAACCTCAAGAACTACACTCATGTGACACTCGAACCACCCACGGTGAAGTTCTACGACGACATAACCTACGACGAGATCTGGACGATGAGGGACGCTGGAGAACCACTTACCCAGGTACAGATGGACCACCTAAGCAATTGGATAGCGGACACTCAGAAGGAACAGAGAGAATCCATAACCGCTGCGTGGGAGTGGATGCTCGCCCAGATCCTCTTGACGGGGAAGGTCACCTATTCAGGAACCGACACGAAGTTCGAGTACGACTTCAACATGGACTCGGGCTTCATGGGAGAGTCTTCCGACTGGTCCGATCCGACTTCGAAGGCTCCTCTCACAGATCTCAGGGAGTGGAGAGTCGAAATGGCAAAAGAGACGGGGGTCATGCCGACTTTAGCTTTCGTTACGCCTGATGTCGCCAAGGTCCTCATCGAGAACACCGCTCTCGAAAAACTCATGGACAACAGGAGGATCGAAGCCGGAAGTCTCACCTATGACTTCCCGTTCATAGGAAACATTCAGGGTCTGAACATCTATGAGTTTAATGAAACCATAGTGACCGAAGCCGGTTCAGAAGTCGATCTTCATGGGGCGAGCGATCTGTGCATACTCACCTCGCCAGAACTCTTCAAGCCCTTCTATGCTGCCTCGTTCAGCGAGAACGGGCCGGTCCTGGGAGAGATCTACGCTTACTCGGAGAACATCGTGAATCCCGGAGGCAAGAGAGTCTTCGCCGAGAGCCATGGCCTGCCTGTGATACTTCACTCAAAGGGTGTCATAAAAGCTGCAATTACAGTGGCCTAAGGGCTGATGCCTTATGATCGACGTTGATGCTTTTGTCCTGAGTTTTCCCGAAAGCATCAGGGCAAAGATAGTCGATGATGTCCTTGAAGCGGTCGAGGGTTTCCTCTCTGAAGGGGAGACCCTGGCTTCTTCAATAGAGGCATCTACAAAGATCAGAGAGAAACTCGCAATTCTCTACGCTAAGGCTCAGACCTACGAAAAGCTCTCAATGCTGGAACTGGCTCAAAACACTTTTGCGCAGTACTCACAACTCGTAGCCCAGGTTCAGGCCGAACGTAGATTGAATACTCAGGTCCCTCAAGTCCAACCCGGTCCGGCTTTTGCTATGGAGTCAAACGATCAAGTGTTCACAAGCGAAGAGTTGGAAAAGTGGTGATCGAATGCAGATAGAAGTCAGGACAGAAAAACTCGACACGCTCTTGAATCAATATCAGAAAAAGCTTGGTGACCTGACACCAGTGATGAGGGACAGCGCCAACGTGATGCTCTCATCCGTTCATAAAAACTTCGACGAAGGCGGCAGACCTGATAAGTGGCCGGATCTTGCTGAAAGCACTAAGAGACGCAAGATCAAGTACAAGGGAACGGCTTATCCGATGCTCGTGTTCTCAGTCAATGTCCCTTCTTCAAGAGGAGGGAGGGGCTACCGGACCAAGAAGCTGAGACAGAGCATACACCCCCAGTGGGGAAAGGACTACGCGAAAGTAGCGACAAACGTTGACTACGCAGTCTATCACCAGGAGGGCTACGGTGTACCAAAGAGGGCTTTTATGGTCTGGCAAACGCAGGATATCAGGAATATCGAAGATCTCTTCGGGAGGTATTTCAGATGACTGAGGATCAGATTATACACGTAAGGGAGAACATTCTTGATTCTCTGGAAACCTATCTTCAAGAGAACGGGTTAAGGGAATACCTTGGCGTAGCCTCGATAGAGTATGTCCGCCATGCTCCAAAACTCGACGTTTGGGATCATTACCCCACTGTGGTCATCACGCCGTCTTCTTCTCAGCCTCTCCAAGCGGTGGGGATCAGAGACCTCCGTGAATTTCTCGTGGAAGCGACAGCTCTCTTCAAATCCGAATGGTTTGACTGGGATATTCAGAGGCAGCAAGTTCGATTCTCGGGATTCATGCATGCGAAGTTCGCGTCTATGAGGTTCCCTGTTCAGGACGGAGAGATCACGAGACACTATCTGTGCACTTTCGAAGACGAGAGTTACCTAGATTATTCTGAGCTCCCCGATTTCCAAGTCAAGGCCGTCGGGGTCAGGTTGAGGTTCAGAATTCAGTAGAAGGAGTGAAGAATTATGGCTCTCACCGGAGCTGATGTATATGCAAGGATAATCAAAGGAGAAACAACATACGATTGTGGGCTGGTCTCAGACGCCAAACCAGCCATCAAGACCAGCACACTTCAGAGGAGCGGCATAGGAAATATAACAAAGGCTAGAATCAATGCGCACGACTACGAATGCAGCTGGTCCGGAGATGTACCGGATGCCACACTTCTGGCTGCTCTATTGGTCAAGGACAATGTCTTCGATGTCCAGCTCCACGATATAGAACTCGAAGACGCTGTCGTGAAGACTCTTAGACTCGCCTTCGATGAGAGAAATCCTCTCACATATGCCGTAGATTTTGTCGGCAAGGGCATGGGCAGCATCACCGCGCTAACGTCGTCTGATGTCGAGTACGTGAAAGGCTTCTTCGTCATGTCTGATGCGTCCATCTCGTTCTCCGGCTCAAGCGATACTGTTATAAAGGTTGACGTGTCGGCCAGCAGAGAAGTTAACGCCATACGCGGAGCTTCGCTCGATCCTCAGGATTTCTCCAAGGGGCCGTTTGTCTTCGAGGGAACTGTCACCGTTTCTCCATCGTCCTCATTTGCCGATGTGCTTGTGGGGGAATGGCTTCCTGAAGATACACCCTTCACGCTCTCAGCAGCTTTCTCCGCTCAGTTCTATGACGAGAATGGTGATCCTCTTGCAAGCCAGACTACTGTCACAATCGTTTGCAGTGGAATGGTGGCCAGTGAAACGTCCGTAAATCTCGGAGCTACCGGACCCGTTGAGATCCCGATAAAGATGAGCATTGAGAGTGTGACTATTTCCTGATGGAGGTAAACGATGAAGCATGAAATCATAACGCCTTTCTACCGTAAGACTGTGAAGATCAACGAGTACAACGTCACCTTCAAACCGCTTCCCGGGTCTAAGGTCTATTTATTGGCTCCGGCTCTGAAGCTCGCTCCGAAACTTGAGGCCGGTGGGCTCGACCTAACGGAGGAAGAACTTGATGCTGTGCTTTCCCTTGCGGAGGCTGTTATAGACTCATGGGACTTCGGACCAGAAAAAGGGGAAGTGCTAGAAGTCACAAAAGAGAACATCGGTCTCTTCCAGTTCGCGGATCTCATGAAAATCCTGACAAACTCAATAATGATGGCCTTTCCAAAGGGTGAACTGGAAGATTTTCCCGAAGGCTCCGAAAAGGAGCAGAAGACGATTACGAAATCCTGATCTGGAAGATCTTTGCACAGTCGGCGTGGTTAATGGGGAGTCTCCCCTGGGGATGGGAGACTCCCATTGTCACTTTAATCAAACTATTCAAAGCTCAAGGAGAGGTTGTCTATGGCGGCAAAAGCTGAAGTCTCTATTGTCTTGAGAGCTATGAACTATGCCTCGGATGAACTGAATAAGGTCAAAGAGCAGACGCGAGGTTTGCGAGAAGTCGGATCGCAGCTTCAGCAGACCGGTCTAACCATGATGGGCTGGGGTGCAGCCATCGCCGCTCCTTTTGGTCTCGCTTTGAAGCAGTTCATGGGCTTCGAAGAAGAGATGAGAAACGTCAACGCTGTTATGCAGGGAAGTGAAACCGACTTTCAGGAACTGTCGGCCACTATCAATGAAGTTGCGATGAACTCTTCGTTCATGACTAGAGAGATCGCATCGGCCGCTTACGCGCTCGCGTCTGCAGGAAAGAAGAAAGAAGACATACAGGCAATGATAGGTCCGGTTTCAAACCTCGCAGAAGCCATGCACTCAGATCTCAGACCGACGGCGGAGCTTGTTACCGACACTCTCGACCAGTTTGGAATGACTGCAGAAGAGACGGCAAGGGTAGTCGATATTTTCGCGACTTCAGTAGGGAGCTCGCCGGAGACACTGGAAAGGCTCGCTTACGGAATGAGATACGCTGGTTCGACGGCGGCAGGATTCGACTACTCTCTAGAAGAGACCGTCGCAGCCCTTATGGCATTCGAGACCGCGGGTATCCACGGTGAGCAGGCAGGAACCACTCTAAGGAACGCTCTTGCCAGGCTGGCCGCTCCCACAAAGGACGTCGTCGACGTATTGAAAATGTACGGTCTCACGATTGAAGATGTGAATCCCGCGCAACACTCTTTCGTTGAGATCCTCGAGGCCATGCGAAGGGCCGGGGTCGATACGACAGGAGCATACGAGATCTTCGGTACCGAGATCGGAGGAAGGATGGCGGCCGCCATAGAGACCGGTGCTGAGAAGATCAAAGAATTCACTGCAATGCTTGAGGACTCCTCAGGCGCTGCCGAAAGAATGAAAGACGAGCAACTTAGCTCGCTTGCGGGTCAGTTCAAACTCTTGAAGTCGTCTCTAGAGTCTCTAGGAAATTCCTTTGCGGCCCTATTCAAGGACGAAGTTGCAAAGGCTCTCAACTGGATCAAAGGGCTAGTGACGTGGCTAAACAATCTTGATGAAGGCACGAAGAAGCTGATAGTGAACACCGCTAAATGGGGATCCCTTATTCTAGTTGGAGCGGGTGCGATAAATTTCCTTACCGGCACTGTCATGAAGACGATTGCCTCGTTCAAGAGCTGGGGATCTATTGTAGGAAGCGTGATAAAGCTTCTCTCGGGCAAAGTAGCAGCAGCCGGAGCGGCAGGACAGGCTTTGACTACTCTGTCGGGAACAGCCGCGAGCACCGGAGCCTCGCTTGCCGGTGTCGGTTCTTCAGCGGCTGGCGTTGGAGCGAAACTACTCGCTTTTGCGACCGGTCCGGTGGGAATAACAATCGCGGCGATTGCTGGAATAACCGCTGGCGCCATCGCTCTCTACAAAGTTATGGATAATCTTTCTAAGGACTGGTTCAAATCGGACCTAGAGAAAGCACTTAACCAAGTTAGAGAGACGGCCGATGGGACAGTTGAGACGATGGAAGAGGTCTCGAGAAGATTCTCGAATCTCTCATCACAGGCGAGCAATGAGACAAAGAAACTCTCAGGGACAATCTCAGGCACCTTCTCCCAGCTGGAAGACGCTGTCAGAGGATTCGACCAGATAAACTCCACCGTTGCAGTCAAAGCGGCAATGAACATGCAAAAGATTGCAGAAGAGGCTGGATACACAGGAAACGCCTTCAGAGATCTCGCGAAAGAGTTCTCGGGGAGCCTCACTCTATCGTCTGAAGAAGTTATCTCAAAGCTCAAGAAAGTGATGGAAGAAGTAGATGCGGTTGCTTTGGATACTGAAGCCACGAACAACAGAATAGTCGAGTCTATTAAGACAGCGAATGAAGCCATGGCACAAAGCACCGCCGAGTCCCAGTCGGTTCTTGCAAACCTTGTGAGTTCTTACGACAAAGTGACCGAGTCAATTGTTGAAGCTGCCGGCCAACAGGTCAAGGCAATAGACATGGTGTCTTTCCAAGCCGTTGGTTCAGTGGAGGCTTTTGTCACGATGATGGAAAGGCAGAAAACGAGTGCGACCGACGCCTCGAATGAAGTCGGTATAGCACTCGGGAGAGTTGTCATTGCGATGGCTGAACAAGGGAAAGTGGCCAAAGACCAAGTTGCCGGTCTAAAGGAACTATATGACGCTTATGACAGGCTCTCTAAAGAGCTTGAAACTGCTGAAGAAAGGTACGGAACGAATTCTTCGCAGGCGGATAGTCTTCGCAGCAGTCTGAACACTCTCAAGGGAGAGATAGCTTCTCTTGGTTGGTCTGCCGGAGAGAGCGCAGTCAAGTTTGGAGATGTGAAAGAGATACTACAGCAAACAGCGACAGAGGTTCAGAAGACTGGCAAGAATATAAATGAATTTCTGTACGGGAGCGAGAACTTCGCAGCCACTAAGGAAGAAGCCCTCCAGAGAGTACGCACGCAGTTCAAAGCGACCGAGACCGATTCACTGGGTTTAGTGAACGCTTTCAACAAATTGACAAAGCCCGCAAAGATGTTTGGAAATGATGTGGACGTAATGGGCGTTGCCCTCGCAGACCTTGAAATCGAACTCTATAAAAGCGGTGTCCTTACTAACAACCAGACTTCATGGCTTGTCAGTTTATCTGAGCAAATTGCCTCTACCAGAGAGGAATACAGAAAAGCGATCTCGACTTACGGAGAGAACTCCAGAGAAGCAAACGCGCTTAAAACTTCTCTTCAAGAACTGGAAGTCGTGTACGGAAGGAACGGGAAGTCGGCGGCAAAGGCCATTTTCGATACATATGGCTTTGGCGAAACTCTCATATATCTCCAGAAGAGTCTGGGACTTACGAGCGATGCTTTTGCGAAGCTCCTCGGCATTGCAGATGTAAACATACTGTCTCAAGACGCGAAGAGCATAAACGAGCAGTGGAAGAAAGTCCAGGAGGGTTCGGGCTTTGCCTCTGATACTCTGAAGTCTATCCAGAATCAGTCGAAGGAGACTTCTGCAAAGTTGACAGAGATGGCCGATGCGGTTACAGATACATTCGACAAGCAGAAGAAGGCAATAACATCTTTGAGAGAGGAACTGGATACGCTCAAGACGAAACAGGTCGAATACCTGGATGCTCTCGCCAACGCAGAAGCCGAGGGAGATTCAGAATCGATAGAGAAGTATAGAAAACGCCTTCAGGAGACGGCCGAAGCTGCCGGGTCACTTGCAGAACAGATTGAAGACCAGAAAGACCAGATGCTTCTTTTCTATCAGACATTTGAAGACAACGCAGGAAAGGCAGATGACTTCGGGAGATCTCTCAAGGGGATAGAGCCTGAGTTGAATGAGTTTGCCGGCGCTCTCAAAGCTGTTGAAGAGGAATTCCAAACGACATGGGGAAACATTGTCGGTGCGTCGAAGGACGGAGCTGATGCTGTCATAGCTGAGTTCAAGAGGGCGAGCGACGAAATTGTCGGCCACTCGATCGTACCTGATATGAGAAAAGCTGTTCTAGCAGAGATGCTGCAGCTCTCATCTGGCATGAATGATGTGGCTGGTCAAGGGGTCGCAAACACGGTAGCCTCTTTCTCTGACCTCTCGAAAGAACTGACCAACTATCTTGCTCAAATGAGAAAAGAAGCCGGTTCTTTCTCTCTTGACAGTCTTTCGGAAGTGGCTGGAGATTTGCCGGCCTATTTCTCCGATCTTTCCTTGGAAGCAGAAAAAGCGTTGGGTGGTGTGAAAAAATTCTATGACCTCCGATGGCTTGACGAGTCATCAACGAGGACAAAACACACTGCGGAAAACATTACATCTGTTCTGCAACAGTTGAAAAGAGAAACTGACGACATTTCAAGAGAGCTTGGAGAATTCATGCCAAACGGCGGCGATCTGACTGTCCCTAAGATCGAGAGAAAGAAAGAATATCATATCTTTCTCGATATTAGAAAAGAAGAGTACGCCGACAAAGACGAGCTCATCAGGAAAATTGCCAGAGAGCTGGAACTGGCAGGTGAGATCTAATGCCATTTGTTGATGATAGATATGTAATCGAGGCCAGAGTCGGTTCGCAATACCTCCTTGTGGATTCTGTGCAGGGCAGCGAGAGAGCCGGGCTTTCCCCTTTCACCGGCTCTTTCCGCTGTCGTCTTTCAGATCCGTCGATTGTCTCCAAAGGCCAGACAGTCTTTCTTGAATTATGGAATGGAGCAAAAGATGATGGTGGTTCTTTCGTAGAGAGTATCGCGGAGGTCGAGATTGAGAGGGTTATAAAGACAACAAACTACATGAGCCATGTAACTATCGAAGCCGAATTCAAAGACAAGCTTGCCAGGTATCTCGAGCAAGAGAAAGATATTCTGATGTTCTCACTCAATCCGGGCTTGACTCCAGCCGGAATGGCTCAGTCCATATATCTGGGGACTCCCTACGAAGCCGACGTGTCAGCTATCACGGCGGTTGAGAACAACATCCGTGCCAGGGACTTTCAGATGAGCGGAACTCTCAGAGAGGCTACTATAAAGCTGGAAAGAATACTAGGGGCAAGAACGCTAGTGAATCATGCCACAAAAACAGTCAGGTTCGTGCCATACTACGCCGATTCTTCCTCAATATCCTTCTCGGATATCGAAGAAAAGACCGAGATAGAAGCCGGAGATGTTTCCTCCGGTGTAAAGTTGACCGGAGTTCTCAATACCATCCCGCTTTCGAAGTCTCTTCTGAGACACTATAACCTTGTCGCTGAATCCTGGTCCGTGCTGTTGCAAAAAGAGACATACACGAACGAAAGCGATCAGGAAAGAGTGAAATACACAGGCAAATGCAGGACCAGCGTGAGGATCTCCGAGGTTGACAAAATTAACTCGATTTTCTCTTTCAAATATGGGCGGGACAACATCTCTACTGATCACATATACACCGAAGCGGAGTTCGAGGCCCTTGCGGAGGAACCTTCGGGCGATCCCACTTACGGAATCTACCTCGTGTGGAGCCCGGAGTCGAACGAAGTCTCACTGTACCGAACGATAGAATTCGATTACCCTGCCGGATCCGCATGGGACTGGGGAGAGGCCAGGACGCTCTGGACCATGAAGCAATACTGCGAAAAGTATCTGGGGCTCGGTTTCACGGGGAACACCTTCAAGTTTCCGATCGAGCTTCAGGTCGGACCAGAACCGAGAGAGCAATTCAGCACGAACGAACCCGCATCGGCTCAGGCCGCCTTGAGACTTGCGAATCTCCTTTATGCCAAGAAGAGATACCAGAAAGAGACAAGAGTCATGTTGGCCCCTTCGAGATATATCCGTCCTGGAGGACAGGCTATATTTCAAGGACGTACATACGTGATAGATTCGGTTTCTTTCTCTTCGCACCCGTTCGAGGTCACTCTGGGTCTGCTGGAGGCGATTTAATGCGGAGAAATGACATAGAGAACATAGCCAGAATCCTGAGGAAAAGATCTCCTGTTAGAGTCGGAACGATCGTAGGCTTCGAAGATGACGGCAAGGTCGTTCAGGTAAGATTCCACGACACAAAGCTGCCTGAGGGACAGTTCGAGAGAAAGCTGGCCTGTGAGGGAATCATAGAAGGAAGCGTGTTCACGCTTATACAGCCAAATTTTAGTAGGCCCGTCTCCGATCTCGTTGATATAGAGAAAGAAGTCGGAACGGGCGGACTCAAAGGTCTAACGCTGCCGCTTGTAGGGTTTGAAACCTATCCCGAGGGTTCGGAGAATCCGGACTGTATTATCGGTCTTTTCGAATTGCCCGGAGGCTCAATATACAGAGAAGTCCTTACTGAAGCGAGAAATGACATACTCATCCCAGGATACAGTACCTTTCAGAGCCAGAAAGCGATTGGAGAAGATGAAATCAGACGGATCGAACTCATGCCATGGTTTGGGCCTCATCGCTTTAGAGAAGTTTACAGAATAGCCTCGACAAACAACAGGATCCAAATACACACAACGAAAGAGGGTCTTCAGAAGACCGGGGTTGCTTTTGTTGATAAAGTGATGTCGATAAGAACCACTTCCGATGAAAGTATGGAACCAGCAAGACTCTTCAAAACTCTTCAAGACTCGATCCTTATCATGTCAGATGTGGCGAATGCTTTTGAAATGCCAGTAACTGATAAACACCTAATGGCTAACTGGAACGAAGTCCTTCTCTTCTGTGAAGGGATAAGTCTCTTCGAGTATTTCGAGCGCGAATTGATCATGTTGATCAAAGCATATCGATATCTGTCTCAAACGGCAAGACCTGAGCATATATACCTGACAAGGAGTTATAACAAGGCCAGAAGATTCTTGATAAAGGCCGAAGATGGATTATATATGAGCAAGGATCTAATGCTTCCCTGGATACAGAACACCAGCTCTCCTCCGAACCCTCTGGACCTGGAATATAACCAGAATAACTACAATTATTACGGGGCTTTGAGGATAAACAAGATCAGTTATGATCTCGCAGACAATACAGTCAAAATAACGGGTGATCCGATATGGCTTGAAGAGCCGACTAAGGATAAGACTGCGCTTCTCCCAGGGAATGGATTTCAGGTAGAGTTTCTGAACGACCCAAAACTTGCGGCTGCCATTCCACGACTAAACAAATCAGGCGAGTATTTCGGGATTGAAAGAATAGTGACTGCCGACGAGTACGAGAACAACACTATAAAGGCATATCCTGTCTTTGTTCCGGAGTCCGATCCCTTGCATTTCCATTTTTCTATGGGAAGCAGGCCTGAAGTATGGAGTTACTACGAGGGAAGCTTGTCTGATAAAAAAAGAGTAGCGTATTCAGATCCTGTAATAGTCGAATTCGATTGGGAATTGGAAACTCAGGAGATCCAAGTGTTGATCGCGGAAGGTTCGTTTAGGCCGTTCTTCATTATTGAGCCGCCCGAAAGAGTTAATTTGTTTATGACCCAAGGGGGGCTTATCCATAACTGGGAGATGACCAACATCGTTACTTCGCCAGCTATGATACCTCATATGGTGAACCTGGAGAAGGGAATTGTCTCTTCATTCTTGACTCAGGAGGAATACTCGAAGGGAGTAAGGCTTAAGAACGAGGTCACTTTGAAGCTATCGAATATTGATCTTCCCACGGACTGGCAGAGATTTCATGTCACTGCTACACGCGTGGATAGCTTCAATAAAAGAACAGAACACATATTTGATCCTTACAGCGTGAGATGTCCTTTCTTCACGAAGACAGTTGAAAACATCGCTAACATAGGAGGAGAATTTCCAGCTATCCTCGCAAAGGTGGGGATAGGCTTCTCTGACTGGAATTTTACTCCGCGGGTCTTTCTAAACTATGAGCAGCTATTGAACAGAAAGACATATACTAATCCTCTGGACTGGGTTCAGGTGAAAGAAATGTACTTTGCTGGTACCGTCATTGAAGGGAAACCCTACAAGTTGCCGGGATTCGACATGCTGGATTCTAATATAACAATGGAATACAGCTACGGAGAAAGAAGCCAAATAGACTACGGCTATGATCCGTCTAACGGTGGCTACGAAGCACCCTCGGACATGTACAAGACAACCACTCCCAGGTACGACACAGGAGCAAACGCAACTAACAGATGGGCTCCGGACGATATAACTGTTGATATAGATTACGTCGAAGTTTACAAGATAACCGGGGCTTCGTATGATCCATGGACGGGTAACTGGAACTGGACGTGGGAAGAAGAACCGTGCAGGTCGATAATTGGTTCAGAGGTAGAAAAGATTGAACCGTACCCTAACATCCGTGTCCCCATATTGGCAGGCGAGATGACCGAACTAGGAGGCAGATGGCATCTTCCCAGGCTAGTAATTCACTACAAGAAACTTAAAGCCGGCGACGGGCTTTCAGCTGTTCCTTTCTTCTGCATAAGGTTTAGATCTATTCCAGAAGCCATTATTGAATTGCCATTGGCTCAGGCTGAGAAAGTCATAAAACCGGACGATTTCGGACTATTTTCGCCTTGGGTAGTGCAAGAAAACCTCATAATGAAGCTTGTTCCTAAGTTCTCGCCAGTATACGGGCCTATCGAATTCCCGGAGACTGACGATTCTTTGCTGAACTCAATTAGGTCTGACATGGTTGGAATTACAGGCGCGACAGGGATAACCAGTTTTGTTGTAAATGCAACTACAAAGTATTACCTAAACAGTAGCCTGGTTCTGGAAGGTCCCGCCGGAAACGACGAGGCTTTCTTTCTTCCGCTAGAAGAGAGCCTTGATCACCTCTACGAGTTTTCCAGGGGTGCGTACACAAAGTTTATTGAGAATTATCCCATTACTGGCGAAATGGTCCAACCTAGCACAATTTATACTCAGTTCGCCGAACTCCCTAGTGACGTGAGGATCTCCAGACTTAGACTAGACAGGGCGAAGCTGATGTTTGACAAACTGATCCTCAACGATAACCTCACGTCTGCCGTTATAAATCCGTCCTGCTACGGAATAATGGAGGGATAAAGATGTCAATTCCCGTCAAATCAAGGATAAGGTTCATTCAGAATGAAGCGGAAATAAATGAGCTGATAATGGAAACGGGCCAAGTTCAGCTCGTGGATGTGTTGACAGAAGTCTTATTGAACGGCACATGGAACGCAGCTACCGCAAGCCTTGAAGCTTCAGTAGTATCGTTTGATGGAGAAATGTTCGAAGAAATGCTAACTTGCTCTATTGAAGAAAGTGTCGTGACAGTAGTCTCAGATCTGCCGATCGGTACCTACTACCTTCAGATAAGAGCTGTATTCGCTGACGGAGAGGGTTTTCTTGGCTATGAAAGAATTCAACGTTTGAAACTCAAAGTAGTACTGGATAGGAAGTGATGAAATGACTCTGCTGGAAATAGAATGGCAGCTGGTTGTACCGATAGGGAGCAGAGCCTATGCTACTTTTTACATTGATGGAGGAGTCTATTTCGAGGAAGGGCCTTCAGAAGCGTCAGGAACGTTCAAAGTCTTGCTAGATGAACAAGAACACATTATAGATGTTTCGATCAACACATCATCTAATTCGGGCGGATCCCCCGAGCTAAGGATACACAGGGCTGTATACGGGGATTTCGATATACTTGCTCAGGGAATCAGCTTTTGGACCAAGCAAGGAGATGGGACAGTCGAATTTGTAGGAGACTATTTGCGGATAACTTCACCGAAAAGCAAGGAAACAGAGGCAATAGGAGATCTTTTTGCTACCGAGCCTCAGGGAATGCAATTCTCATTTGATTGGGAAGCCTCAAGCGAGTTCAATTACGATTTCCTTGAGGCCTATGTGAATGACATCCTCTTTTTCAGGCGAAGTGGCATAGATTCTGGTACTTTCTCCAGTACTCTGCCTAATGAGGAACACACATTTCGCTTTAGGTATGTAAAAGATTCTAGCTACGGTGAATACGATGATTGTGGAAGAGTAAGAAATATCATAGTGAGGGGGAGAAATTGGCTCGAGACAGGGCTCGCAGAATGGGCACTTGGCGGAGATGTACACCCAGTGCTTCTTCCTAGTGGTTGGGTGGAACTCAAATGTTCAGACAATCAGTCCTCTTGGATGGAGCGTACATATGAACCGCCACCCGATATGCTTATCACTAATATCCGAATAAGGTACTTGCAGGAAAGCCAGTCGATAAACCAACTTGCAGTCGAGGCTTTTGATACGTTCTTCGTAGACGCTGTAATAGAGGGGTTCGATATGATCTCAGAATCATGGCTTCCAGTGGAACCGACATTCATAGAAGCCGAACTCGAGAGATTCGATGATGAAACCGTGATTTTCGAGAAAATAGCAGACAGTCAAGTCTTTGTTCAACCCGACGGCTATTACAGACTTCTGCAAAAGTGCAACGCTCCTCCAGGGATCTACTATCTGAAGACCACGGCCACATTCGGAAGTATTACGCAGATTGAAAGACTGAAGATAAAAGCAAAGGTAAACATCTGACCGCCCGAAAGGGCGGTTTACTTTTGGAGGGATGCAAATGGCAAGTTATTTCAATTTGACACTGGACACCACGGGTCCTGCTAATCCGCAAATAGTTCTCGAGAGTGGTGCTCAATACGCCACTCAACAGTTGATAAACGCGGCGCTGTCTTGTAGCGACGCCGACAAGACAGGTTACCAAATCAAGATTTGGGGAGATGTCGACACTACCTATGATGCGGATGTCCAGGACACCGAAGCCAACTCCAACTGGATAAGTTGGACAGCCACCAAGCAAATAAAACTTGCGTCCGGAGAAGGTTCAAAGACAGTATATTTCAAAGTCAGAGACGATGTTTGGAACCAGTCTGGACAGGCTTCGGCAAGCATAATCCTCGATACGACGAGGCCGATTGTGACCATATCCGGTCCGGACGTTTCGAAAATCTCGAAGGTCTCCGGAAAGAATGTCGCTTCCTTCTCTTTCTCCGTTGACTCCATCTTCGATGAGTTCAAAGTCAAGGTCGTCAGCTCTACAGGAGCAGACCACAACTCCGGAACTCAGATTCCTACGACTGGTGGTTCAACGAATATGAGTGGGAACGCGGGAGACTATCCGGCAAGCACGCCTATCAACTGTCAGGTTTACGGTGCCGATCTCGAGGCTGCCAGCGCGGGCGACGGCCAGAAGATAATCAAGGTCTTCGTCAAAGACCAGGCCGGAAACTGGTCGGTATAACGACTGTGCAGAGCGGGGAAAACCCGCTCTGCCTTCTACTGGAGGGCTGTCATGAATGCGTATTTCTTCCTTGAACTGGACACAACAGGCCCTCAGATAACTCTCTATGCGCCAGACTACACCGGGCTTGATTACTGCCCTGTAAGGGTCGAGGGTGATGAGCTTCTTGACTCAACCCTCGACCTTTATGTTGTCGATTCTAAAGGGAATAGGTTTGACGCAATAATCAGCCACTACGGCACATACTTCGAAGGATCCATTCCCTTTCATTCTCTTGCCCCAGGGATTGCGACGATTTACGCAAGAGCACGCGATACAGTCTTCAACCAATCAAACGTTGCCGAGAAGACAATTCTGGTATATGGGCAGGATGAAGTAACGAGTCTCAAGATTGAGACAGCAGAGACAGCGCTTGTGATTCTAGACAAAGAGGGATGTCTTGAGATAGAGCTAGGCAAATCTCTTTCTTTCATAGAATCAGACAGCCTGGTTCCAAGTACTCTTTTGGTTATAGGGACATTTCCTGTGCTTTCTCAGATAGGAGCTGCGGAAATTGATGCAAGGAGTGATCTTATGCAGTATCAGTTCGGGAACACTGTAAAACTCGAAGCCTATTTCAAAGACTTCGATGGGAATCCAGTGGACCCTTCAAACATAAAACTTGTTGTGTACGATTCTAAGCTTAATGTCATCGCCACTATACAGGTTACTTCGGAGAACCGCGTTGAGCTGGGTCACTATTTCTACCTTTACACTCTTCCAAGTGGCACAAATCCGAAAGTGATTCACTATGAGTGGTATGCAGAGATCCATGGAAGTCCTACCGTCAAGAGAGAGACTCTGAAGCTGGTGTTCGTATGATCGACGTTACGAGCGTTAGCAGCTATAAGCTGTCGAACGTGAACGGATTTGACTCGACACTTGTGACCTTTGAGTCTGACACTGACATCACAGCCTGGAGAATTAACAGGCTCGGAACGTCGTGGGACACCGGCGAAGTGCTAGAAGAGGAATCACTGGATTGGTCGAGAGCGTTGAGCAACTCATGGAATTCTCTCAAAGACCTTACCTGGTTGGAGCAAGCGTATATTGAAGCAGAAGTATCGATTACGGGTGAAATATACGCGAGCGAGCTTCAGGCTGGCGAGCAGAGAATAAACGTCTATGGAAAAGACCGATCCGGCAGCTGGTCACCTTATGGAGGATAATCATGCAGACTACTTCAAACCATGGTTTCAAGAAACCCGATTATTCGGATACCGCTGATATCGCCGATCTCAATTTCAACTTCGAAAAGATAGACCAGATGCCTGTTCTTTATAGGCAGTCCACGGAACCGACAAACAAAATAGCGGGAAAAACTCTATGGTACGACACTTCCGCTGGTAGTCTAAAGCTCTGGAATGGTTCTGCTTGGGAAGCGGTTGGAGGCAGGGCCTGTGATTTCATGCTTTCTGATACAGAGTTTGAGGCGAATCTTGAAGATGAAGATTGGTGCGAGAGGTTCTTCAATTCAAGATTCGCACTTTCCATAATCGAGTCTGGGCTGTATTTCGACTACTGGTGGGAAAAGATATTTGCTAGCGAGACAGCACTGACCTCTGTTGCTGATTCGAGCCTAGCCTCGAGAATTGTATTCGCTTCAGAAGATCTAAGAAATACCGTGTTCGATTCGCCTGACTTTCTGAATATCTTCCTCGATTCGGATGTAGGCTATTCTGAATTGATAGCTAACGATGATGCGTTTGATAGTCTTATACAGAACCCAACGGCACTACAGACATACTTACTACATAATCGCTATTCACTTTCCTCATCAAGAACTGAAAAGATCTGGCTTAACGGAACTCCACATCCACCATATACATACACTTTGAGCAATGGAGGTGTATATTCTTCAATCGACGATGGTTACACTTCAGGTGGCAAGGCTCTACTCATTAAAAACGAAGGTGGTGCGGCATTAGGGGAGTTTGCTTGGTCTATTGATGTCGACTTGTCGAATATATCTCAACTGAGTATATACACTAAATTTGAAAGATATGCCACTATAAATCGACTAGTTGTGAGAATTGATGGAACAGCTGTGTTGAACACAAATTCCAATCACAGTTGGACAGATAGAACATTTGACGTTTCCTCATATTCGGGTGTGAAAACCATCAGCTTAGCTCTATACAACAGCAATTCGTCAACCAACCCCTCGTATTACAGCAGATGTTGGTTCTCAGATCTAAGGCTGGTGAAATCATGATAAGAGCGATATTCAAGGACAAGAGAATGGTTGGCTATGCGACTGTGGGATACTATTCCAGCGACCCCGACGAGGTAGTCGTTGAGTTAACAGAGGAGCAGATCAAACAGATTGTTGGGACTGAAGACTGGCAGGATATATACCACACCCTTTTTCTGGAAAATGAGGATGCGGAGATCGGGGAAAACCTCCTTCCTTCTCTCGGAGACAGCAAGATCCTTCCGACTGAAGTGGCAAATACTCAATTCAGGTTGCTTGATGATATTTCGGAAGAAGAATTGGCATTCATAATGAGTAAGTTTCCATCGTTCGAGATCGGCAAGAGTTATCTTGTCAACGAAAAAGTGGTATTCAGAAGTAAACTGTACAAAGTCATACAGGCGCACACTTCTCAATCCGATTGGACACCGGATCAAGTTCCGGCATTGTTCGTCGAGGTAATGCCTGATGGAGTCATTGGACCGTGGAGACAACCTCTTGGTGCGCATGATGCTTACAAGGCCGGTGACAAAGTCTACTTCAATGGCCATGTCTATGTCTGCAAAGTCGATAATAATATCTGGAGTCCAGATAACTATGGTTGGGAGCTTTTTGAGGAAGAAGAACCCGGAGGCGATGAATACCCTGACTGGGTACAACCGACAGGATCGCATGACGCATACCAGGTTAGAGCAATAGTAACTCATAACGGGCAATTGTGGATCAGTACTATTGATAATAACGTCTGGGAACCCGGAATATATGGCTGGAGTACCTTCGAAGCTTAGAAGGAAAGACTAGGAATATCTTGCCAAGATTCTAAAACTCACCAGGGAGGGCCACTATGCAGCAACTCCCGGAAATAGACGTTCTACATATAAAGATAGGGAACAGGCTCTGGCTGCTCTCGGATCTACATATAGACGCGTCTGCGTTCAAAAGAGAAGCATTTGAGAAAGCAAAGAAGATGGTAGGGAAAGACCCTGTGATACTACTTGGGGACGTCCTCGACTACGGCTTTTTCAACAGCGTGAAGTCTCAAATAGAGAGACAGATGGTGGCCGATGGAGAGTATTCAAGAGAGGAAATGAAATCTAGGGTAGGAATAGAGGCGATGCTAAAAGTCGATGACGTTCTTGATACCTTGAATCTGAAAGCGGTCTGTGAGGGCAATCACGATATCCGCGCTGCGAAACTGACCGGCGAGAACTTCCTGAAATATGCCTGCTACAAGAGGGGAATAGCCTTCTGCGCGGGTGAGCTTCTTGTGATTGTCGAGTGTGGAAAGAAGAACAACGGTGCTCCAAGATATTTCCGGCTACTCTTCACGCACGGCTCTCGTGGCGGCAGGAAGCAATCTTCACCCATGAACGAGCTGGAGGATATCTGGAACGGCTGGGCGGGGCTGGACCTCATAGCGATCGGTCACCACCACAAGGACGGGCATACGAAAATTGCTAGGGCATACTTGGAGAAAAATATCCCGAAGATGCAAACCACTCACCTTGTAGCTGTGCCGTCGTTCCTCGGGCTCGAGGAGTATGCGCAGAAACGAGGGTATAAACCGCAACCGAGTGAGATAGTGCGAATAGATTTCGAGGCCGCGAATGGGAAACTAGACATTCACTTTGAAGAGGTGGACTAGATGGAAGAATGCGCATATAAAAACGACATTGAACGCTTGAAAACCGACAACACCGAGACGAAGGTTCTGCTACGAGAGATCCGCAGTGTCGTGCAAGAAATGAAAGCGGATCTGAAAGATGTGAAAAACGGATACATTGATAAGAAAATAGAAACCGCTATCGACGTTCGCCTTGGGAAACTGTTTTGGAAAATAATCCTCGCAGTAGTCGGCTCGACCAGCGTAACGGCTGGAGTATTGAAACTTTTCGGCGCCATCAAGGGAAGTGGGTGAGAAAGTGGGTGTCAAAGAAGATTTCGTCAGAAAGTACGGCCTCTCCGCCATGATAATCGAAGAAGCCTGCGATTTCCCCGCCGTGATACTGCTGGTTGTCTCCGCTCTTGAGACAGGCTGGGGGAGAAGGGTGGTTGACAACAATCTATTAGGGATCAAGAAACTCGACTGGATTCCGGGCCATGTGATTTTTCAGACGAAAGAATACGAGAATGGCGAAATGGTAAAGAAAGAAGAAAGATTCCAGAGCTTTCAGGACCCAACGCAGTCAATGGTCTGCTATGTCGCAAAGATCTGCAAAGAAACAAGATACAAGAAAGCCTGGAAAGAAAGACACAGCCCATTCGTTTTCTTTTCTGAGATTGCAGATGCAGGATATGCCACAGATCCGTTGTATGCATGGAAATTGGAAAACATACTGACGCACTTCCCGAAGAACTGGGAAAGATTAATTTACGAGAAGGAGGAATGAACATGGAATGGTTCTATATCATCCCGTCTGCTGCGGTCGTTGCCTTGATAATAGTCGTACTCTGGAAAGGTTGGCAGAAGACTTTCGAAACAGCTCTTACGATTGCCAAACCAGTCGCGGATATAGCGGAGAAATTGGTTCCGGACAACGGGAGTTGGCTCGACAAGCTGACAAAATGGGCTAAGATCGCCGTAGTTAACCTTGAGATCCAGTATAAGACTGCCAAAGAAGCCACAGAAAAAGGGACGCCCGAACGAGACGAATTAAACAAGAAGATTGAGGATCAGGCAATCTCGATGATGAAAGATCTCGCTGCCGTTGACAACACCGATATCCCCCACTACGTAGAGAACGCTGCGCGTGGCGTGGTCCGCTATGAGGTCGAGACTTTCCTGAAGAAACTCCAGGAAGCGCCGAATGTAGTGGTATTGGTTCCAGGAGAAAGCAATGACTTCAAGGAAGCAACCCAGGAGATCAAAGAAACCCCCTCCCTAGAGGTCGATATAAACCCTTTAGACTCTCTTCAGCCTACGGAGTGAACCTGGATCTCGGTAGTCTGAAGCTTGAGCCGGAAAATGTCTATCTGATGAGGATCCTCGAGAAGGACAAGCTTTCCCTGAACGTCGGTGCGAACCAAAGGATTGGAGTTCTCACGCTCGGATACAAGACCAAGATCCCTGTCATTATTCATTCAGGTTTCTCAAAGAAATGGGAGTCACTTTTCAAGGCAGAATTCCCGGGGGTTTTCATCGGTTTTGAAATTCGATTCTAGAAGAGTGGCATTATGTGTTCCGCTTTTCAGAGGACTTTCACGCGTATTTCACAAAACAACCGGAGCGATACCATTTTTGATGATATCGCTCCGTTATCCGTTATAGTTTGGAATACCCTGGCAGCCCCACGGGGAATCGAACCCCGACCTTCGGACTGAGAATCCGGTGGACTAGCCGTTATCCTATGGGGCCAGACGAAAATAATAATATCATGGGCTCTGGCTTTTGTAAAGCACCCGATTCGGCATGCAATAGATCTATCACAGGATCAGTGGATTTCCGTCTCGACTAACGTAAAAAATGTGCAAAGAGCAATCCCTGATCTTGCCCGACTCTACTGAAGAGGGATCAAATATGTGAACAACTGCAGATGTTCGACGATCAATATAGATCCAGATTCTCTTACTTCGATACACAACGGTGGCAGAAGGGGTTAGTATTACTGTGAAAGCGTAAAAGCTACGAGTATCACCGTAAATTAGCGCCGGGATTGATCTATGTTATCAACATCGAACCCACCGTGCTGCCTGTCTGGTTTGTTGGACCCCACGCGTACGGTGACTGTTGGCAAAGGAGATGGCGGGTATGAAGATGACTTTTCTGCCCAGTTCGCGTTTGGGCAAGTGGGGGTTTGCTCTGAGTATTTCTTTCGTGATTCTGATTTCTCTCCAGATAAGATTCTCGATAATACCGGTCCCGGTCTTTGCAACGGTATCTCTGGGAGTTGCGGGATTTGTAGCAGCTATTGTAGCTTTTATAAGGAAGGACAGATCGATCGGGATATTAATCTCAATCGTAATTGGGGCGGTTATTCTCTTCGTGTTTGGATCTATATTGCTCGACTCGACGGATTTTTTCAAAGGGTTCCAAGTAGTAAAAGACTACTCGCAACGAACTGAAGGAAGCGACATGTCGGGAGACGGGATGAATCTGGGAGAGATTTCCCAATCGGGCGATCAGATCTATATGGTAGTTAAGAATAGACTGTATAGAGTGAATTCCGACTGGACTGGACGGACGAAAGTGACCGATTTCCCGGTCAGCTCCATATTCATTTCAGACGAATGGATATACTTCACTGACGATCCTGACATAAGCAACCTGTACAGAATGAAAAAGGATGGGAGCGAACGAATGAAACTTAGCGAAGACAACGTAGCGCAGTACTGTGTTTCAGGTGATATGCTTCTCTACATTACAAAGAAGAGTCTGGCTGAGTTCAACGAGATCAAGAAGAAAGCTATGACGTCTGTAGATCTTCTACTGGAAAGCGAAGCGGGAACCCTCAACAAAATGAAAACCGACGGATCGGAAAAAACAACCCTTTGTAAAGTCTCGCTGGAGCCCGGGAAAATAGAGATTCACGGTGAATGGATATACTACGAAGATTATGGCAAACTATATAAAATAAAAATCGATGGAACCGAACGTGCCATGATCTCGGGAAAGGGCCGGTTCGGATATGTTACCGATACATGGCTCTACTTCATAGCCCTCAGGGACACAGGAACAGACGCCTATTACAATCTCGACGTTGTCAGAATGAAAATCGACGGCAGTGAAAGAAGCACTCTTGCCTCGCTGGACAGAGTCTACTTTTTTACTTTAGACGAAGGCTGGTTATATTTCGTTTTCAAATCAGAGAAGGGACTTCACAGAATGAGACCGGATGGAACTGAGATGCAGAAACTGAACAACATAAATATCTGGGCTCTAGACGGTGTGTCGGGTAACTGGATGTATATTTCCGACTATTCGGGAGCACGCTACCGCGTGAAACTCGATGGCTCGGTGGGAACCAGAATTAACTGATATGAAGAGTACCCTCCGCAGATATATAATCTACTTCGAGGGGGTGTGTGCTTTGTTCATAAGGAAGTGGACCGCTTTAGATGCAAGGGCTAATTTGATAATCTGTCACGGGATAGGCGAACATTCCGGCAGATACGACGCTTTCGCCTTTTTCCTGACATCCAGGGGCTTCAACGTCTTCTCGACAGACCTGCCAGGGCATGGGTTGCACCATGGTCAACGAGGTTACGTAGATTCTTTCGATGATCTGAAGAATGCCGTGGTCGATCTGGCGGCGGCCGTGAGAAAGGAAAGGGATGAATTGCCTCTTTTCCTCTTCGGGCACAGTATGGGCGGTCTTATCGGTTCAAGGGTGATCGAGGAAAGCCCCAATATCTTCAGGGCTGCCGTTTTGAGTTCGCCTCATCTCTACTCCGCGAAAGAGTCTGTGAAGAAGCTTCTTCCAGTAGTCAAGCTCGTCAAGAAACTGGCGCCGAAGATCACGTTCAGTAGCTCATCCAGGTTTGAACCTTCCGATCTCTCTCACAACAAGCTTGCGGTACAGCGGTATATAGACGATCCTTATGTTCATGACAGAGTTTCTCCCAATCTTTTTCTCGGAATGGAGGAGAATATTGAGATGGCCTTTTCGGAAGCGGAAAGGATCACGATACCGACTATGATAATTATCGGAAGCGACGACAGGGTTATTGATCCCTCCGGTGCCAGGAAGTTCTATGAAGTGTTGAGATCGGAGAAGCGGTTTCTCGAGATAGCCGAAGGAATGCACGAAATGTTCGCAGATGAAGAGAGAAAGGACACTCTTTTCGAGGGAGTGGTCTCTTTCTTCTCAGAGTTCCTCTGAGTGGAGCTCAAGCCAGCGCCGTGCGATCTTTTCATCGTGCTTTATCTGTTCTATGAGCAACTGAAGGCCGTCGAACTTAAGTTCGGGTCTTATGAATTCCAGAAACTCTATCTCGATATTTTTATCGTAGAGGTCTCCGTAAAAATCGAAGTAATAGACTTCGTATTTCACCTCTTCAGTAACTTGCACGGTCGGTCTGAACCCTACGTTTAGCAGACCGAAAAGTTCTTTGCCTTCTATGTTCGATTTTACGATGTAAACCCCCGATTTCGGAGTTACCAGGCGTTCTTCTCCACGCGTGATATTGGCCGTAGGAAAGCCCATCTTGGAGCCGAGCTGCTGGTCACGATATACTCTTCCTCTTATCGAGTATCTTTTACCTAGTAGCGCGTTGGCCTGACGTATTTCACCTTTCGCCAGAGCTTCACGTATCCAGCTGCTGCTTATCCTCCGACCATCCAGCATACAGTCGGGAACAGTATCTACGAAAAAACCCATTTCACTTGCCATCTCTTCAAGCAGCGCAGTGTTCCCCTTCGCACCGTTTCCAAAGGTGAAATCTCTGCCCACAACGATGCCGTTCACTCCCTGCTCGATCAGACCGGTAACGAACTCGCGGGGCTCCAGGTGCTTTATCTCGGCCATGTTGGCCGTGATCACTTTATGGATCCCGGTCGAAAGAATCAATTCGATCCTCTGGGATACCGGGTAGATTATACCCGGGAAGTTCGGAAAGTAATATGCCCAAGGATAAATTATGGAAATAGCCGAACTTCTGACACCGAGTCTCTCTGCCAGTTCGACCGTTCTTTTCATTATTCGACGGTGACCGAGGTGAACGCCGTCGAAGTTTCCGATGCAGGTCACATACATATCATGCCCCGAGTACCTTTTCGAGTTTTGCAACCCTCTCCCAGGACTCTTCTCTCTGTAGTGTCTTCACAAAGGATGACGTTCTTTCCGATCTGGCAACGGCGAGTAGTTTTTCGTCATTTCCCAGTATCCTTATTATCTCGTCTTTGACGAAGCTTCCAAGTATCCCTACGACGTTTCTGGCATGGACCTGGCCACCGAGAAGTACTCTCTGACTTTCCTGCTCGTTGAGGAGAAGCCCGGGCATGAAGTCGATAGCCTCCTCCAGAGTGATTATGGACAGGTCTGAAACCTCCCCGAGCTGACTTGAAGAGTCCAACGAGAAAGGTCCCTGGGCTGTTCTCCTGAGATAGGTAGTTGTAGCGCCACAACCAAGGCGGTATCCAATATCCATTACCAGAGATCTTATGTACGTTCCCTTTGAAACCCTCGTTTTGAAGGAGATTTTCCGCCCTTCGAAGGAGATCTCATCTATCGAATAGATCTGTACGCGACTGGGCGGGAGATTGATTATATTGCCCTCTCTAGCGAGTTTGTACAGGCGTTCTCCGTTATGTTTTTTTGCCGAGTAAGCCGGCGGCGTCTGCAGTTGTTTACCAATGAAAGATTTGAGAACCCCCGATATTTCCTCAAGCGAAAAGGCCGGCACCTCTCTTTCCTCGACGAGTTTGCCTGTGAGATCGAAGGTATCGGTTATCCTACCTAGCTCCAGCTCGGCTCTATAGGTTTTATCCATGTTCAGGAAGTATTCCAGTACCCTAGTTCCCTTACCTATGCCCGCTATGATAAGTCCGCTGGCAAATGGATCGAGTGTACCCGAATGACCTACTTTCTTCGTCTGAAATTTACTACGAAGCACATTCACTACATCGTGGGAGGTCATGTTACAAGGTTTGTCTACGAGTATTATTCCGTCAGTTGTCTTCTGCATCTTGCTTTTCATTCTCTATCTGTTGAAGCAGCCGAGCCACTCTGAGAGTGGCCTCTATGCCGATATCCTCTTTGAAACGTATCTCGGGAGCTTTGAACAACCTTATATTTTTGGCGATCGCCGTTCTGAAAATACCCTTGTCTTCGTTCAATCTGTCAACGAGCATCTTTTTCTTCTCTTCTTCGCCCATTGAGCTTATGTAGATCACCGCATATCTCTTGTCTTTGCTCAGCTCGACTCTGACTATCGAAACCATTCCGACCGAAGGATCGTGACCGGTGTAAGATGAAAGAGCCTCCGTGAGAACTTTCTTGATCTCCGATTCCAGCATTTCTCTCCTGTGGCTGCTCGACATAGCTCTCACCTCCTGATCAATTATAACCCACCACTGCGGGAGTTTGTGGAAGAGCAGCTTTTAGCCTTGTAAGTATATTGACCACCGCCTGAAGCTCACAGTAGAAAACTATATAATAGAAGTAGCTTATAGCGAACGGAGTGGATGTATTGAAAAGAAAGATGATTATGATTATAGCTTTGCTGTTGCTGGCTTCGCTCTTAACTGCTTTCACGATATGTATAGACCCGGGTCACCAGGAGAAAGCCAATCTCTCGCAAGAACAGATAGCGCCAGGATCGAAAGAGACCAAGGCTAAGGTCTCGATTGGAACCAAGGGCGTCAGCACAGGGATACCCGAGTATGTTTTCAATCTGGAGCTCTCTTTCATTCTGAGAGACAGGTTACAGGAAGAGGGCTTCAACGTATTTATGACAAGGGAGAGACACGATGTCGATATTAGCAACATAGAAAGGGCAGAGTTCGCCAACTCCGTGGCTGCCGATCTGTGTATAAGGATTCATGCCAATTACAGTTCGGATCCTTCGCTGAAGGGAACGATGCTCCTGATACCCTCCTCGACAGCTACCTATACCGCACCCATTTATGAAGAGAGCAGGAGGGCCGCCGAGAAGATCATGGCCAGTCTCCGGGAAATAGAGGGGATAACCTCGCTCGGAATTAGGGTTAGAGAAGATATGACCGGTTTCAACTGGTCAAAGGTCCCCGTTCTGATTTTTGAGGCCGGGTACATGTCCAATCCGGAAGAAGACGTGTTACTGGCCAGTCAGGATTACCGCGAGGCACTGGTCGAAGCTATCGTCTCGGGAGTTGTGGATTACTTTCTGAGCCGTCGATGATCGATCTGTGGTTCAAACTATAGACGAGAGATCGGTCAGGAAGTCTCTGATCTCGCTGCTGGCCGATTCGAAGAACTCCTGAGGATTCGTGTCTTTCAATATTGAGCCGCCTTTCATGAATAAAACCCTTGTGGCTATATTCCTTGCGAAATCGATTTCGTGGGTGACTATAACCATTGTTCTCCCTTCAGACGAGAGCCGTTTTATGACTCTCATAACTTCCCCAACGAGCGAGGGATCTAGTGCCGAAGTAGGTTCGTCTAGCAATACAATATCGGGCTGCATCACTAGGGCCCTCGCGATGCCGACCCGCTGTTGCTGACCACCAGACAGCTGTGAAGGAAAGCTGGCAGCCTTGTCTTCCAGACCCACTTGAGAGAGTTGCTTCAGGGCGATTTCTCTGGCCTCCCTCCACTTTTTGCCCAGTACTTTTACGAGGGGGAGCGCAACGTTGTCTATCACTCTCAGGTGACTGACGAGATTGAATCTTTGGAAGACGAATCCCACTTTTGCCCTGAAGAATCTGATAGATTTCCTGTCGCTCTTCACGGTCGAACCTTTGAAGAGTATATCACCGTCGTCGGGAGTGATGAGATGGTTTATGCACCTCAGCAGCGTAGTTTTTCCAGCCCCCGAAGGACCGAGAATGGCGATAACATCTCCCTGCTTCACATCGAAGGAGACTCCCTTGAGAACAGAAAGGCTGTCGAAGGATTTTGAAATTCCTCTCACGCTGAGAATTTTATTTTCCGTCATGGTATCACCATCTTCCTTTCGAGAGCTCTGCCGACGAATGACAGAGTCGATGTTATAAGCAAGTAGCAAAGGGCTAAAGCGATGTAGGATTCAAAAACGGCCAGAGTCTGTGTGCCGACCTGCCTGGCCCTCATTGTGAGATCTCCGAGGGCTATTACCGAAACCAGCGAACTGTCTTTAACGAGGCTAACCAGTTGCCCGATAAGGGGAGGAATAGATATCCTGAAGGCTTGAGGAAAGATGATCGAGAACATTATCTGTCGCCTGTACAGTCCCATAGCCTCGCCAGCCTCGATTTCCCCGGCCGGCACCGCTTCGATGCCGGCTCTGAATATCTCTCCCACATAAGCGCCCTCAAAGAGAGAGAGAGAAACCACTCCCGCCCAGAAACGGTCGATATTTATCGCCGATCCAAAGCCGTAGTAAACGAGCAAAATGATCACAAGGAGCGGCATATTTCTGAAGAACCACACGTACATGGTACCTGCATCTTTTAAAAACACCGAATGTGAAGTTCTCGCCAGCGCCACGACTATTCCGACCACGATAGCGAAACCGAGAGCGATTACACTCAACTCCAGAGTTGTGACAAGCCCATCCAGGAATAACTTGTAGTATCTGGGCAGCACTTTCCAGTTGAATGGATATACCTGTGAAACTGAAAAGTAGGAGAACCAAATCAGTCCGGCCACAAACAACCCCAGCGTTATACGTGAAACCGCTCTCTTCATCGTTCTAACCTCAGAATTCCGGTGCGTATTCCACGAACCAGTACTGTTCGAGTTCTGTTATCTTTCCAGTTGTTTTCAGCCACTGTATGAATGTGTTCAGCCACTGGAGAGTCTCAAAATCACCTTTTGGAATAGCTACACCCAGATCTTCCATAGATAACAGTTCATCGGTGACATCGAGCTGTTCGTACTTCTTGGCTACGAACCTCGCGTAGATCGAATCGAAGATCATGGCATCTGCCCTACCAGAGGCGACCTGAAAACCAGCTTCATCGGTTGTCTCGAAGGTGAATATCTGTGCTTTGGTCAACAATCTGTTGGCGGCTTCCGCACCAGTCGTGCCGAGCTGAACGGCTATCTTGGTTTGGCTGGTGTTAATATCTTCCAATTTTGGCGGTGTGGGAAACTTTTTCGTGTTGTAGAGAATTGCCTGTCCCACAGTTAGATAGGGATCACTGAAGTTGACTTTCAGGGCCCTTTCAGGGGTGATGGTCATTCCAGACCATATGATATCGAATTTGTTGGACATCAGCGCAGGAATGATACCGTCCCAATTAACTATAACAAACTCAAGTTTAACACCGAGAATGGAAGCCATTTCCTTGAGTATCTCCACTTCCAGCCCTATTCTGTCTCCATCGGGATCCGTACCGTAGAGGGGCATATAACCTGCATCCTGTCCCACCCTTAAAACTCCTCTGCTCCTTATGTCCTCCAGCAAACTTGAGAACGCGAGACTCACAACGACCAGAAAAACTACCAGCATAACTTTCCTCATAACAACACCTCCAAATAAAAAAACCGGGCTTAAAGCCCGGTCGGTTATCTTTTTATGAGAGCACGACTAAACGGTGCCGCCTCCCACTACCGGGCGCCACAGTTTATGATGATGAAGAGCGGATGATTCTGTTTTTAAGGTCACAGTGTATTCGTACATCGCTTCACCTTTCGTCGTGTTTTCGTTGAAACGATACTAACAGCATACGGTATCGTGTGTCAAGTTACGTTTCTCTGAACTAAAGTTATTTCTTTTTCAGGCGATACATCTCGTCTCTTATTACAGCGGCATCTTCGAACCGTAGCTCTCCGGCCGCCCTTATCATTTCTTCGTTGAGGAGCGCCATGTAATCCTCTGTATCGAGGCTCTCTTTTAGTGCGAAGACTCCCTCTATGTAAGTCGTTCTGGCCTTGTCTTCTCTGTCTTTGTCGAGGTTTTCTCCGGCGAACTCTTCGAAGATGTTTCTGTAAAGGGGTTTGACGATGCTTTCAGGGGTGATTCCATGCTCCTTATTGTAAATGAGCTGCTTGAGCCTTCTCCTGTTCGTCTCGTTTATGGCCCTTTGCATCGAACCGGTCATGGTATCGGCGTAGAGAACCACCTGGCCATTTATGTTTCTGGCAGCCCTTCCTATGGTCTGTACCAGGGTGATTTCCGATCTTAGGAAGCCCTCCTTGTCGGCATCCATTATCGCCACGAGGGAGACTTCCGGCAGATCCAGTCCCTCTCTGAGAAGATTGACCCCCACCACGACATCGATCGTGCCCTCGCGCAGCTTTCTCAAAACCTCGACTCTCTCGATGGCGTCGAGCTCAGAGTGGAGATACTCAGACTTTATACCGACTTCGTTCAGATAGTCAGAGAGCATTTCGGCGGCCTTCTTGGTAAGAACAGTAACGAGCGCTCTTTCGTTCCGTTTCTTCACGGGCTTCATCCTGGCTATGAAATCATCTACCTGGCTTTCGGTAGGATGCACGATCACTTCGGGATCGACCAGACCTGTGGGTCTTATCACCTGATCGACGACCTGCCTGGAGAGTCCCAGTTCATACTCGGAAGGAGTGGCAGACACGAAAACTATCTGACCGACCGTCTCGAGGAACTCTTCGAACTTGAGCGGTCTGTTGTCGAAGGCGGCGGGCAGTCTAAAACCATAATCGACGAGATTCTTTTTTCTCGAGAAATCGCCCCTATACATGGCCCTGATCTGCGGCACTCCTATGTGGGACTCGTCTATGAAAGTTATGAACTTCTCCCTGTCAAAGTAGTCAAGCAATGTATAGGGTTTTTCGCCTTTCCTTCTACCGTCGAAGAAGCGGGCGTAATTCTCGATCCCCGAGCAATAACCAACACTGGAGAGCATCTCCATGTCGTATGTGGTTCGCTGTCGTAGGCGCTGGGCTTCCAGATATTTTCCCTCACTTTCCAGTTCCTTAACGCGCTCTTCAAGCTCCTCCTCGATACTCCTCATCGCACCGAGGATCTTGTCCTGGGTCGTCACGAACTCTTTGGCTGGGTATATAGTGACCATATCAAGCTCGTCCATCACCTTGCGGTTGAGCGGTTCGAAAGTCACTATGCGCTCTATCTCGTCGTCGAAGAAGTAGATCCTTATGCCGAAATCCTCGTAGGGCGGGAAGATTTCGAAGATCTCCCCTTTTACGTGGAAAACCCCTCCGGCCGAGAGGTCTTCCGATCGGTTGTACTGTATGTTTGCCAGTCTTATGGCCAGTTCATTCCTGTTGAATCTAGAGCCTCTCTGGATGTGTATGTTCATCGTCGCGAAATCTTTAGGATCTCCGCTGGCGTAGATGGCTGAAACACTTGCCAGAACGACCGTGTCGTTGCGTGTCAGTACCGACTTCAGGGTAGATACGCGCATTCTCTCCAGCGTTTCGTTTATCTCGGCCTCTTTCTCGATGTACATATCCTTCGAAGGTATATACGATTCAGGCATGTAGTAATCGTAGTAACTTATAAACAACTCGACCTTGTTGGTGGGAAAAAACGTTTTGAACTCCCTGTATAGTTGTGCGACTAGAGTCTTGTTAGGAGAGATCACTATCGCAGGACGCTGGAGGTTCGAAATTACGTTGGCCATGGTGAAGGTCTTGCCAGAGCCGGTCACCCCCAGAAGGGTTTGAAACCTGTCTCCTCTTGAAAGTCCCTCCGTGAGTTTTTCTATGGCTTGCGGTTGATCACCCTGAGGTTTATAAGTCGAATCGAGTTCGAACTTCAATCGAAATGCCCCCTTTCAATTTCAGAACTGGCAGGCAAAGTACACTTGCGAAGTCGTTGCAGTATAATATTATATACCATTCGTTATCGATTATCTATACTTTTAACCCGCGATCGCATTTAGCACGAGATAAACTGTGTAAAGCATAATAAGAAGTAAGCCAGAGAACCTGCTAAGCACTCTCTTTCTCATAACCAACAAGAAAAGGGCAATAGAAAGGCCAAAATTGAAAGCAATGTCCAGCGTAAACTGGCGGTCCGCTTTAAGCGGAGAAGCCAAAGCAGAGGCACCGAGTACGAAAAGAGTGTTGAAAATGTTCGAACCTATCACATTGCCCATTGCCAGATCTTTTTTGTCTTTTCTTCCGGCCACCAGTGAGGTCACCAATTCAGGCAAAGATGTGCCGATAGCGACTATGGTCACACCGATCAGCATATCACTCACACCGAAGGACCGGGCGATGTATGAACCGGCATCGACAACCAGGTCGCCTCCGACTAAAACGGCTGCCAAACCGCCAACTGTGGCTATCCAGGCCAATTTTATATCTTTACGGAAGCTCATAGTGTCTTTCTTTTCCTGAATTTGTACTGCCTGGCTTATCGCTCTATCCTGTCTGGCCATCACGAATATGTACATCATAAAGATCACGAAAAAGGAAAGCAAGACTATCCCGTCGCTCCTACCAAGTGTGAAATCTCTTCCGAAAAACATGGCACCCGATGCGGTCGATATGATTATGATGAAGGGAACTTCGTAATACATAGTTGAGTTTGAGACTTTCAAAGGACTTATCAGAGCCGCAGCTCCGAGAATGAGGGCAATGTTTGCTATATTCGAACCAAGTACGTTTCCTATGGCTATTCCCGAGCCTTTCAGCGCAGCTTGAAAACTTACTGCCAGCTCTGGAGCGCTCGTTCCGAAGGCAACTATTGTGAGCCCAATAAGTAACTCGGAAATTCCGAAACGTTTAGCTATGGCTACAGCTCCTTCTATAAGATAATCTGCCCCCTTTATCAGTAGAAGGAAACCGCTTCCGAGTAGAATCAGAGTCCATATCAACTTTCATACCTCCCGACAAAACAGCGGCTTCAAGCCGCTGCATTGTTTATTATAATCGGAATATTGCTAAATGGAAGTGCTTATTTTATTACACCAAGCTCTTTGCCTATCATCTCAAACTTCGAGATGGCAAAGTCGAGATCCTTTCTAGAATGGGCCGCGCTTATCATTATTCTCAATCTCGCCTTTCCCCTCGGCACCGTCGGGAAACCTATCGAGCTGGCAAAGATGCCCTCTTCGAAGAGTCGCTTCGAAAAACTCGATGAGAGCTTTGCGTCGTAGAGCATCACCGGGGTGATCGGGGTTTCGCTGTGTCCCGTATCGAAACCGAGAGACTTCAGTCTCTCTTTGAAGTATTCGGCGTTGTTCCACAGCGTTTTAACGAGTTCGTCCGTTGATGAGAGTTTTCGTACCGCCGCTATGGCGGCCGCGGTTTCGGCCGGAGATAGGGAAGAACTGAACAGGAAGGGGCGTGCCTTTTGCTTCAGATAATCTATAAGGGCTTTTTTGCCCGCGATGAAGCCGCCAACGAGACCGAAAGCCTTTGAAAGAGTTCCAACTTCGATATCCACCTTCCCATGGAGATGGAAGTGATCCACGATGCCTCGTCCATTGCTTCCTAACACACCTTCGCCGTGCGCATCGTCCACCATCACTATTGCTCCGTACTTTTCGGCCTTTTCAACTATCTCAGGCAGTGGTGCCAGGTCGCCGTCCATTGAGAAAACGCCATCGGTGATGATAAGCATTCTCCTGGCACCATCGGCCTTGGCCGCTTTTAGTTGTTCTTCGAGATCGGCGACGTCCTTGTGCTTCCAGACATATCTCTTGGCTTTCGTCAATCTGACGCCGTCAATAATACTTGCGTGATTCAGTTCGTCCGAGAGAATCGCATCTTCTTCGGAGACTATAGGGCCTATCACAGCCTGGTTGGCGTTGAAACCCGACTGCACAACCAGTGTCGCCTCCACTTTCTTGAACTGTGCCAGTTCCCTCTCGAGTTCGTTGTGGAGGTCAAGAGTACCCGCGATGGATCTAACGGCGCCCGGACCAACACCCCACTTTTTTATACCTTCTATCGCAGCCTGTTTCAACTCTTCGTCGAAGCAAAGTCCCAGGTAGTTGTTGGAACACATGTTGAGCACTTTTCTGCCATCCACGTTCAGCCAGGCGCCCTGCGGAGACTCGAGAGTTCGAATTTTCACCAACAGTCCCTTTTCTTCTAGTTCTCTCATTTCGTCTTTCAAAACATCGAAATCGAACATTTACCACACCTCCCGTTTCAACGCCGGTTTAGAACTGGAGTATTACCTTGCCGGAGAGCCCTTTTTCCATCAGGTCGAAACCTTCCTCGAAACGCTCGGCAGGGAATGTATGAGTCACAACCGGTGAAAGATCCACCCTTTTGCTTTTAAGAAGCTGATCCGCTATCCGCCAGGTATCGAACATCTTTCTGCCGGTTATTCCGTACATGGTTAGCCCTTTGAACGTGAAAAGATTGTTTATATCGAAGGCCAAATCTCCGGGAAATACTCCCAGCAGTGACACTATTCCACCGTTGGTGACGCTGTCGAGGCCCTGTTTCATAGCGATTACGCTTCCCGACATCTCAAGAAGAACATCGGCTCCATCACCGTTAGTCAAGGATCTCACTCTGGCTGGCATGTCTTCCTCGAGTGGATCGATTACGACATCGGCACCCATCTTTTTTGCCAGGTTTTTTCTGAAATCCTTCACTTCACTCACCATAACACAGGCGGCCCCAGATGCTTTCGCCACGGCCACGGCCATTGCTCCTATGGGGCCGGCTCCGGTTATGAGAACGTTTTTACCGGTTAGATCGGTTACCAGGGCCGTATGTATTGCGTTGCCGAACGGTTCCATTATCGAGGCGTACTCCAGTGGGATCGATGGATCGACTTTCCAGAGAACTATCTCCGGAACCAGAACATATTCTGCAAAGACTCCATCTCGATGAACGCCGAGTATCTCCATATCTCTGCAAATATGCATTTTACCCGTCTTGCACTGAAGACATTTCTGACAGGGGATATGTGTTTCGGCAACCACCGAATCTCCTACGGCGACGGTCGTGACATTGTCGCCGACCTTTAATACCTCTCCAGTGAATTCGTGGCCGTCTATCTGTGGAGGGCGGATCCTTTTCTGGGACCATTCATCCCATTTGTAGATGTGAAGATCGGTACCACATATCGAAGCGCGTTTGACCTTTACCAGAACATCGTGTGGGCCAGGTTCCCCCGGTACGGGAACTCTCTTCAGTGTCAGTCCTGGACCCGGTTTTTCTTTTACAATCGCGATCATAGTTTCCGATTCCAACGCAATTTCCCTCCTTCTTATCGTTAGCCGCTATACTTCAATTGTAAGTTAAACGTCAAAATTAATAAACCTCGCCACCGGGCATCTACGGACTACTGTGAATGCTTATGGCTTTTCAGTTGTTCAACACTCGCGGTATCGTATCGTGCAACTCACAATGAGTTTCAGTTACCCAAAAGTTAACTGCAGATCGCCTGAGTATCGAGTTATAGTTATTAAAGATTGTGAGGTTCTTTCATGCGCTATCACTAAAAGCATACTCCTCAATAATCGATCCTACAAAATTCGTATGCTTAACATTTCTTACCTCCCGCTCACTTATTCTTCGTTTTCCTTACGATTTTACCGTATAATCATTCCTGATCGCTTGTATCGATTCAAAATGCCGATTTTCCAGGAGAGATTCTAGAATGCCAAAGTGGTATCATGATAATGGATTTCCAAGTGATTACCACATCGGATGGCTTATTTGGTTGATTCAAATTGAAAATTTAGTAACTTGTGAACTTGGAATCTGAAGTAACTGTCTTATGAAATGTCGCCAGGTGTTTATTACTTCTTGACCGAAAGTCTCTTATATTTTGCACGGTTGTCCGTTAATGCTTACGACTGTGCCTATGAGTACCATCTATTTAGTGGGGTAATTTCAGCCTTAGATGATCGTAGACGATCACAATTGTGGAGGTGAGGTAAGTGAAGAGGATTCTCGTTCTGGCAGTTGTTCTGCTGTTAGGTTTAGTGTTGTTCGCAGTTGAGCCAATCGTCATTGGTGTTTTCGAACCTATGACAGGTCCTTACGCAGCCGGTGGCCAGCTTACAATGGAAGGTATTACCCTTGCAGCCGAGCAAGTGACGGAAGTCCTCGGCCGTCCGGTACAACTGGTTTTGGTCGACAACAAGAGTGAGAAAGTTGAAGCTTCCAACGCAGTTTCCAGACTGATTCAGTTCAACAAGGCATCGGTAATTATCGGGAGTTACGGAAGCGCCGTGGCAATACCAGGTAGCGAAGTGGCCAACGCCGCAGGAGTCCCGATGATCGGATGTTCACCAACCAACCCGCTCGTGACAGTTGGCAAGCCCTACGCTTTCAGAGTCTGCTTCATCGACCCATTCCAGGGAAGCGTTATGGCAAAATTCGCTATCGAAGAATTGGGAGCGAAAACAGCTGTTATTATTCAGGACATCGCTTCCGACTATTCGGTGGGGCTTTCGCACTACTTCCAGAACTCCTTCAAGAGCCTTACGGGAAACAACAAAGCGATTAGCGGCGTCATCTCTTACCAGACCGGTGACCAGGACTTCACAGCGCAGCTTGCATACGCTCAGGGAAAGAACCCCGACGTAATCTTCATCCCGGCCGCATCTTATGGTGAGGCTGCCCTGATAATCAAGCAGGCACGCGAACTCGGGATTAAGGCGCAGTTCCTCGGTGGAGACACCTGGGAAGTGCCGGAGTTCCTTCAGGTCGGCGGAGCCGCCGTTGAAGGAAGTTACTTCAGCACTCACTTCGACGTTGCGGTTGCACCGACTCCGAAGGCTGCCACATTCATCGAAGCCTTCAAGGCGAAGTACGGTGTTGAGCCAAGCGCGTTCGCGGCACTGGGATACGATGCTTTCATGTTGGCTATAGATGCGATAGTAAGGGCTAACTCCGCAGTTCCTGAAGATATCAAGAATGCCCTCAGTGCAACGGTGAATTTCGAAGGCGTTACCGGCTATATAACAATCGACGAAAATGGAGACGCCGTAAAGGACGCAATAGTCAGGAAAGTTGAAAACGGTGCATTCAAATTTGTCAGTGTTGTCAAGCCTGCCCAATAATCTCCAGAAGGCAGTTATTTTGTAGCAGCATAGGTATTGGACGCAGGCCTATGCCTGCGTCTTTACTGAATTGTAGTTAAAGCAAAGGCGGTGGCAGGATGAGCCCTGATGTATTTTTGCAGCACCTTGTTAACGGGATTTCTTTGGGCTTCATATTCGGACTTATAGCCATTGGATACACTCTTGTCTATGGAGTGGTCAAGCTTGTAAATTTTGCACACGGCGACGTGTTCATGATGGCTACGTTCTTCGTTTTCTACGGTTTTACTTTGTTTATGATGCCTTGGTGGCTTGCTGTTATTTTTGGAGTAGCGGTAACGATATTGCTTGGAGTTGGTATTGAAAGGGTAGCCTATAGACCTCTCAGGGACGCGCCGAGGATATCCTCTCTCTGTGCGGCCATAGGCATGTCGTTTTTGATTCAAAACATTGCTGTTGTTGTATTCGGGGGAAGACAAAAATCCTTCTATGTGCCTCCTTCACTAACTACCACTTTTGTAATCGGAGGTGTAAGGATTCAGGCGATCACGATAGCCACAATAGTAGTTTCCGTAATTGTGCTTCTGTTGCTTACTTTCCTTATAAAGCGTACAAAGATGGGACTGGCCATGAGGGCTCTTTCGGTCGATTTCGATACGGCAAAATTGATGGGTATAAATGTAAATAGAACGATCGCGTTCACATTTGCTATCGGTTCGGCACTTGCGGCCCTTAGCGCTATACTCTGGGCACTCAGATATCCTCAGATATGGCCCTTCATGGGTGTCTTCCCGGGATGGAGAGCCTTTACCGCAGCGATAATCGGAGGTATAGGAAGCATCGTTGGTGCTCTGTTCGGTGGATTCATGCTGGGCATGGTAACGATCCTGCTCGTGGCATTTTTCCCGGAAGCGGCAGGTTACAGGGACGCGATAATATTCGTCCTCCTGGTTGTAATTTTGCTCGTTAAGCCGACCGGCCTTTTTGGCGAGAAGAAAAGTAGGTGACTGTCGTGGATCGCAGAATGAAGTTAATCCTAACAATAGTGAGTCTTCTGGTCTTCATTTTGTTGCTCTGGCTCGCTGAAAACTATATGGATCCTTTTATCAAAAGGATCATGAATGTGGCGGCTATTTATGTAATTCTGGGTGTCAGTCTTAACTTGATAAATGGTTTCACGGGTCAGTTCTCTCTCGGGCATGCAGGTTTTATGGCTCTGGGGGCTTATGCCTCTGCCTTACTTTATATGTCTCCGGCGCTTAAGGCAACCAATTTTTTTATTGAGCCGCTCATCTGGCCACTAAGCGAGATACAGATCCCCTTCTTCTTTGCGTTATTAGTTGGAGGAGCCATCGCGGCGGTTGCAGGATTTGCCGTCGGCGCACCGTGTCTCAGAGTGGGGGGAGATTATCTGGCGATCGTTACCTACGGATTTGCCGAGATAATCCGTGTAATACTTAACAATCTTCAAAATATCACCAATGGACCGCTTGGTTTGAAAGGGCTCCCGACTTACACTAATCTATATTGGAGCTGGGGCTGGGCCTTGTTCACGATTTTCTTTATAAAGAAGCTTGTTGATAGCAGTTATGGAAGGGCTCTGAAATCGATAAGGGAGGACGAGGTTGCGGCCGAAGCGATGGGAGTCAATCTCTTCAAACATAAAACACTGGCTTTCGTTATCGGGGCGTTTTTTGCAGGCATAGGCGGAGGGTTGTTGGGAAGTCTTCTCATGACGATCGACCCGAACTCTTTCAACATCTCTCTGACTTTCCAGATAGTCATGATCGTGCTGCTGGGAGGTCTGGGAAGCATAACGGGCAGTGTTGTGATGGGTGTATCGATCGCCTTCCTGATGGAGTTCTTGAGGTTTGTTGAGTCGCCGATGACCGTATTCGGCCTGACGATACCCGGAATTTCTGGCATGAGAATGTTGATATTCGCCCTCATATTGGTTATCACCGTCATATTCTTCAGGCGAGGTCTCTTTGGACAGAAGGAGTTTTCCTGGGACTGGATCTTCAGATCAAAAAGGAGGAATGCAGAATGAGTCTGCTTAAACTTGAACACGTGACGAAGAGATTTGGCGGGCTCACGGCAGTCTCGGACTTCAACCTTGATCTGCAGGAAGGTGAACTCGTAGGTCTCATAGGACCGAACGGAGCGGGGAAGACCACGATATTCAACCTCATAACAAACACTTATCTGGTGAGTGAGGGAAAGATAATCCTTGGTGGCAAAGATATAACGGGAATGAAGACCGACAAGATAACTGCAGAGGGTATAGCGAGAACTTTTCAAAATATACGTCTCTTTAGTGAACTTACAGCGTTCGACAATGTGAGAACGGCCTGTCACCTGCGTCTTAAATCTTCAGTACTGTCCGCCGTTTTCGGATTGCCCGGCTACAGAAAAGAGGAAAAAGAGATAGACGACAAAGCCATGGCCCTGCTGAAAACACTGGGTCTGGAGAAGTACAAGAACGATCTTGCCGGTTCGCTTCCCTACGGGCTACAGAGAAAGCTCGAAATATCCAGAGCCCTCGCAACCAACCCGAAAGTATTGCTGCTGGACGAGCCAGCCGCGGGAATGAACCCGGAAGAGACTCTGGCACTGGCGGCCCTCATATTGAGGATAAGAAAGGAATTCAATTTAACGGTTCTGTTGATAGAACACGATATGAGTCTTGTGATGACCATTTGCGAGAGGATAATAGTTCTCGATCACGGCGTAACTATCGCGCACGGGCTTCCTAAAGAGATTCAAAATAATCCTGAAGTTATCACAGCTTACCTTGGAACGGGTGATTTGTATGCTTAAAGTCGCAAACTTGAACGTTTACTATGGAGGGATCCACGCCTTGAAGGGCATTTCATTCAACGTTGATCAGGGAAAGATCGTTGCCCTTATAGGAGCCAATGGAGCCGGGAAGTCCACCACGTTGAGGAGCATATGCGGCCTCAAAAAAGTCAGAGAAGGAGAAATAATCTTCAAATCTGAGAATATAACTGGCAAATCGACGAACGAAATTGTGAAATCCGGAATGACTCTCGTTCCGGAAGGAAGAAGGATCTTTCCAAACCTTACAGTTACTGAAAACCTTATGCTTGGAGCTTTCTTGAGGAACGATAGCGACGAAATAGCAAAGGATCTAGAGTGGGTAAACACGCTTTTTCCAAGGTTGAAAGAGAGAAAGGATCAAAAAGGTGGCACTCTTTCGGGCGGTGAACAGCAGATGCTGGCGATAGGAAGGGCTCTCATGTCCAGACCGGACCTGCTCATGCTCGACGAACCCTCTCTTGGGCTTGCGCCAGTACTAGTCGGCGAGGTCTTCAAGGTCATTCGAAAGGTACACCAGGAGGGCAAAACCATCCTCTTGATAGAGCAGAACGCTTTGGGAGCACTTAAATTGGCGGATTACGCTTATGTACTTGAAACCGGGAGAATTGTTCTTGAAGGAAAGGGCGAGGAATTATTGAATAACGAACAGGTAAAGAAATCTTACCTGGGCGGTTAGTTTTGTCCGGAGAGATATTCTTCGGAAGTTAAACACCTGGCGAATTTTAAGTAAAGCTAAAAATCTTTATCGAGTTACCTGATTAACTTTGGGGATCGGCACAGAATCCTAGTTTGTCGAGAGTGTTTGTGTCGCTTATAAAGGCTTACGTGAATTCTGTGCCAGTGCTACGGAGAGCTTGCGCATCTTCTAGTGGGGTCTTGCCAAATCCGGGCACTTTTCGGTTTCCCGATCTTCTTACAGCTGTCCTTTAGCCTTCGAGCATATCGGTTATCGATTGCTCATCCGTGAGGGTCTCTTATGTCTTGAATGTGATATCTCCATGATCCATGCGTGCGACGGAAGTCTTCAAAGGTCTTCTGTCCGGTAAAAACATGAAGCGGCTGATGGTCACTTCGGAAGATCCACTTTTCAAAGGGGGTGGTTGTTCCAAAGACAGACTGAAAGATATGGCGGAAGTGCTTGACAGGGAAAGTTTCCAGAAAGGCTTTTTTGTTAGTTAACCAAGGAGGTGGACCATCGTGAGATCTAAGCTTGTGTTAATTGTGGCTCTCGTTGTGCTGTGCGTTTCCGCACTGGCAGTAACTTATCCGACTTTCGACTGGACCGCGAAA
>Ga0208462_1000260_pt1 | contig 65354 bp, 67 predicted proteins | sample AD_SCU001_MetaG_FD_184452 | JGI IMG/M metagenome (GOLD analysis project Ga0208462, IMG submission 184452) | Active sludge microbial communities of municipal wastewater-treating anaerobic digesters from China - AD_SCU001_MetaG (SPAdes) (version 2) | ecosystem: Engineered > Bioreactor > Anaerobic...
GACCACGTTTGCCCAAACCAATGGCTTTGCTACCCTCCTTGATGTACCTTCGCCATATTTTGCTGGCCCGTCCTTCACTTATCCCAACCGCTTCCGCCAATACTTTGTTTGCCATACCCCGTTTTCGAAGTCGAATAACTTGTTTTCTGATCTCATATTGCGTTTCTGGACTATGTTTGCGTGCATCTATCTTTTCCATGAATACTGTATATCACATCAATACCATTATGGCTATATTTATTTGCCGTGGTAATAATGACAAATTGTTCCCGCCATTTCCAGGATCCCCTGAAGTTTCTCCATATGCAGCCTCTCTTGCTCCTTATTTTCATATAGAAATTGAGTTGTGTTGCCGATGAGGTCGGACTCGGAATAGCCGAATTGTTCGCACCAGGCTGTGTTGGCAAACTGATAAACCCGGTTTTTCATCACGCAAAGGCCGATAGGGGCTGCTTTAAAAACACTGCTGAGCATGGCTTCGCTTTTACGCAGTTCTTCTTCCACGCGCCTGAGCTCCGTAATGTCGGTTACCATCGTCAGGAAGAAATCTTCTTCACCAAGAGCGATTTTTGAGGAATTGAATAAACCGCGCCTACACTCGCCATTTTTTACCTGCATCGGCAATTCCAGATTTTCTACGAATCCTTTTTGATGATACTCTTCCAGAAATAACGCCCTTGATTCGCCGGTAATAAAACCTGTACCGGTAGAACTATTGCCTACCAGTTGTTCGTATTTAAGACCCATAATATTCTGAAACGGCTCGTTGACATCGATATACCGGCCGTCTTTCATGGCCGTTATGGCCATAGGAATTGGACTTTTATAAAAAGCTGCAGCAAACTTTTTCTCGCTGACCTTTACCACTGCTTCTGTCTGTTTACGTTCGATGATTTCTTTTTGCAGGGCCTCGTTTGCCTTTACCAAATCAGCAGTTCTTTTCTGAACCCTGATTAATTCATCGTGAGCTTCTTGTAATGCTTTCTTTGACTGTTTGCCCTTGCTTTCTGATTTTTCCAGTTCAGAGACATACTGACGCAGTTCCGCCAGCTCATTTAAAAGCTGTTCTTTCGTCTTTTCTTCACCCATAATTTGGTACAGTCCGAAAGTCATTGATTATCAAAACAAATATACATCATTAAAAAAATAATGCTCTGAAGATTTAAGGCAAGGAGTGATTAGTTTATTTGTATAGATAAAAAATGATCCCCGGATTAATAATCCGCGGCGGTTTGTGAATTAAATCGAATTAAAGGACTTAGCCAAATATGGGATAAGTCCTTATATTGGGGATTATTAAGAAACGATAGTAATTTCATCACCCACCCGAATGAAGCCCTCCGCAAGCACCCTGACGAAAATCCCTTCCCGGGGCATGACGCAGTCTCCGATAGTATTGAAAATCACGCAGCGGTTATGACAGACTTTACCGATTTGAGAGACTTCTGTAAGCACGTCCCTGCCGATCTTGAGCTTAGTTCCCAGTGGTAGAAGATGAAGAATAATCCCCTCCGTGGTCAGATTTTCCGCAAAGTCGCCGTAATGGATATCCAGCCCCTTGTTTCTAATCTTTTCAATACTTTCCACAGCCAGCAGACTGACTTGACGATTCGGCAGCATACCGGCGTGGGCATCCCCTTCAATGCCGGAATTTACAATTGTTCGACATTCCCCTGCGGGATTTTTTTTGGCGCCGACCTTTTCCCCGATATTAACCGATAATATTTTCCCTGTTGGTGTTGCCATTAGTTCTCTTTTTCTGTAAAAAGTCATTCTCCGATGCCTGCAAAAAGGACGGTGGACAGGTACCGTTCCCCGGCATCCGGTAGGATCACGACGAAGGTCTTTCCCGTAAATTCTTCCCTCGCGGCCAGACGCAATGCGGCTGCAGCAGCCGCTCCGCTCGAAATGCCGACGAGGATGCCCTCCTCCCTGGCCAGTCTCCGGGCCATCTCAATTGCTTCATCACTTTCCACCTGTTCTACCCGGTCCACCAGGGAAAGATCCAGAGTGTCCGGGATGAACCCGGCGCCGATTCCCTGAATTTTATGCGGCCCCGGCCGCAGTTCCTCTCCGGCCAGCTTCTGGGTAATCACCGGACTTTCCCTGGGTTCCACCGCCACGGACAGGATCGGTTTTCCTTGAATATTCTTGATGTAACGCGATACGCCCGAAATCGTTCCCCCTGTTCCGACACCGGCGACGAGGACATCCACCTCTCCCTCTGTGTCCGTCCAGATCTCGGGGCCGGTAGTTTTCTCATGGATGGCGGGATTAGCCGGATTCTTGAACTGCTGGGGCAGGAAAAAATGGCCGGGCCGGGAGGCTGCTGTTTCCTCCGCCCGCCCGATGGCTCCCTTCATTCCCTCGGCACCCGGCGTCAGTACCAGATTGGCACCGAAGGCTGCCAGCACCCGGCGGCGTTCAAGGCTCATGGTTTCGGGCATGGTCAGGGTCAATTTATACCCCCGGGCTGCCGCCACATAGGCCAGGGCGATCCCCGTGTTGCCGCTTGTCGGTTCGATGATCTCCATGCCGGGCCGAATCATCCCTCGTTCTTCCGCATCCCAGATCATGGCCGCGCCGATCCGGCATTTTACTGAATAAGCAGGATTGCGGCCTTCCACCTTGACAAGCACCGTCGCCCGCATCCCCTTGGTAAGATTATTCAGTTTCACCAGCGGCGTATTGCCGATGGAACAGGAATTGTCTTCGTAGATTCTTTTCATGTGTTCGGCCTCCTCTTTTATAATGGAAATCCGGCTGCGGCTGTTTCCAATTTCAGCCGGGTTTCGGGTTATAGCTTAACATTTTAAAGCTGATCAGTACACCTTTTCAAAAGCCTGCTCCAGATCGTCCAAAATGTCGTCGATGTGTTCAATGCCGATGGACAACCGAATGAAATCGGGCGTCACACCTGTGGCCAACTGTTCCTCCCCGGACAACTGCTGATGCGTTGTCGTTGCGGGATGTATGGCCAGGGTCTTGGCATCGCCCACATTGGCCAGATGAGAAACGAGGGAAAGGGAATCGATGAATTTTTTCCCGGCCTCCAGCCCGCCCCTGATTCCGAAGCCGATAATGGCCCCCGCCCCCGAAGGAAGGTATTTATCGGCCTTTTCTTTCTCCGGACTGTCGGGAAGTCCCGGATAATTCACCCAGGCTACCTTGGGATGCTTTTCCAGGTAACGGGCAACGGCCAGTGCATTTTCCGCATGGCGGATCATCCGCAGATGCAGTGTTTCCAGACCTTGGAGGAGGAGAAAGGCGTTAAAAGGCGACAGGGCGGGTCCCAGATCCCGAAGCAGCGTCACCCGCGCCTTGACAATATAAGCAATGTTTCCCGACGGCTTCAGGGCTTCCACGAAGTTAATCCCGTGGTAACTGGGATCGGGATCGGCGATAAGGGGGAATTTACCGTTCGTCCAGTCAAACTTTCCTGAATCCACAATGACGCCGCCCAGGGAGGTGCCGTGCCCCCCGATAAACTTGGTTGCCGAATAGACGATGATATCCGCTCCAAAATCGAAGGGCTTCAACAGGTATGGCGACACCGTATTGTCCAGAACAAAGGGAATGCCGTAAGCCCGGGTAATGGCCGCAATGCCTTCGAGATCGGCCACATCGAGTTTGGGATTGCCCAGGGACTCCGCGTAGAAAGCCCTGGTCTGCGGCGTGATGGCCTGCTCCAGGGCTTTCAGGTTGTTGGATTTCACAAAGCGCACCTTGATCCCCAGACGGCGGAAGGTGTAGTGGAAAAGGTTATACGTACCGCCGTAAAGATTATCGGCGGCTACAATTTCATCACCGGCCTGGGCAATATTGAGCAGCGCCAGGGTGATTGCGGCCTGTCCGCTTGCCGTGGCCAGAGCCCCTGCGCCGCCGTCGAGGAGGGCGATTCGTTTTTCCAGGACGTCCGTAGTCGGATTCATTAACCTGCTGTATATGTTTCCCGGCTCCTTCAGGGCAAACAGATTAGCTGCATGCTCCGTATCCCGGAACTGATATGATGTGGTCTGGTAAATGGGAACGGCCCGGGCGCCCGTTGCCGGGTCCGCTTCCTGGCCGCCGTGCAGAAGAATTGTTTCTCTTTTTAAAGATCTTTGGATTGTACTCATCATGACCTCTCAACTTTATTGGATTAAATACCGCTTATTCCTCGTTGTCCTTTTTGTCAGGAATTCGTATTGTCTGCCGATAAAAGAAAGAGCGCGAGTTCGGCCAGCAAATTGGGCAGACAAGTTATGGTTCGCTGTTTTCGGAGATAGTAAGCGGCGAGAATCCCGATGCGCTTCCGTATACAGAAATCCCGGAAATCGTTGATGCTGAAAAAACGCACGTTCGGGGAATCGTACCACCGGTGAGGCAGCACAGCGGTTACCGGCGATCTTCCCTGAAAGAAAAGCCGGCAACGCGAACCAATCCAGGCAAAGTTGGGGAACCCGACGATTACTTGCCTGCCGACCCGCAGAGCATCCGTCAAAAGCGCATCCGCCCGCCGGACCTCCTGCAGACTCTGGTTAAGAATCACGTAGTCAAACGACCGGTCGGGATATTCCAGCAGCCCGCTTTCGATGTCGCCGTGGCAAACGCTCAACCCTTTTTTTACGCATTCATGCACCGCTTTTTCGTTCAGTTCTATCCCCTGCCCCCGGATGCTGCGGCTTCGATTGAGAAAAGCCAGCAGACCACCCTCACCGCAACCGAGATCCAGGACACGGCTTGCGGAGTGGATCATCCCGCCGATAATCCGGTAGTCCGGAGGAACATCAGTTACCAATTCATATTCGTTCATAGCTGTTCTTCAAAAAATTACCGATCAATGTGGTCTCTCCCTCCGTTTCCAACAAAAAGGCGTCATGGCCGTAAGTGGAATTCAGTTCGCAGTAGGTTACATCCGCCTGTCCCCGTTTCAACTGGCGCACGATATCATGGGACTGACTGGATGGATAAAGCCAGTCCGACGAAAAAGAGATGACGAGGAAACGGATGTCGCGCGTCCGGGGCGCAGCGAGCAGCCTGTCGCCCGAGAGATCAAAATAGTCCAGCGCCCGGGTGATGTAGAGATAGGAATTGGCGTCAAAGCGTTTGACGAATTGATTCCCCCGGTAATGCAGGTAGCCGCCGACTTCGAATTCCGGTGCGAAAGGAATGCCTTGAGAATCCCTCGTCCGGTTGCGGGAAAACTTTTCTTCCATCGATGTTTCGCTCATGAAGGTGATGTGGCCGATCATCCGGGCGATGGCAAGCCCTCTGTCCGGTTGTCCCTCTTCATAGTAGCGCCCGTCGCGCCATGCCGGATCGGCAATAATGCTCTGCCGGATAACCTCATTGAAAGCTATCTGCATCGGCGAATGCCGGGCGGTTGTGGCGATGGGGATCGCGGACCGGACACGCTCCGGGTAGGAGACAGTCCACTGCAAAGTCTGCATGCCGCCCATGGACCCTCCGGCCACACAAAGCAGTTTTTTAATGCCGAAAAAATCGATCAGACGGCGTTGGGCTTCAACCATGTCCCGGATCGTGATGGCGGGAAAACTCAGGCCGTATGGCTTGCCCGTCGCCGGATCAAGAGAGGCGGGACCCGTGGAACCCTTGCAGCCACCGATCACGTTGGAACAAATAACGAAATAATGGTTTGTATCGAAGGCTCTGCCGGGACCGATCATATTATCCCACCAGCCTGCTTTCCGCTCCCCGGCATGATGACCGGCTGCATGAGCGTCGCCGGAAAGGGCGTGGCAGATCAAAACGGCGTTGGACTTTTGCGAATTTAATCGCCCATAGGTTTCGTAAGCCAGAGTGACCGGCCCCAATTTTTCTCCGCTTTGCAGAGTCAGTTCGGCCGGCGGTTCACCGAAAGAAAAATACCTTGTTTCGACCGGCTTTGCGTAATCGAATTTAGATAAGCCGCCAAGTGCGACTTTCGGTGAATCCAAATAATTCAAATTGTTTCTCATAAGCACCTTTCTTCAATACTGCTGCTTCCAGTCCGGCCGGAAAAGCAAATGACTGAATTCAATTGCTTTTCAATTCATCGTAAAAATAAAAAAACCCGCCATCCTTTCATTTTCCCATCGGACAGCGGGTTGACGTTTTATCATGTAATCTTCAGAAACGTTACATTTACGCATCCCTCCCGCCCGCCGAGCGGCACATAATACAAAGATACATTAATCGACGGGCAATGGAGTTTTTCATTTCATCTGTTCCTCTTTTAACCATAATGGACGCGCTGATAATTTTAAACTATTACTAGCGTTTTGATAGTAATTATATGCAAAAATTTTTTCTGTCAAGAAGAAACTTCAAAAAAGCGTTCACATCTTTAAACATGAAGATGCAGACAAAAAAATCACTCCGCTTTGTAAATTTCCGGATACAATTTTTCCGCACATTCCGGGCATATGCTATGGCTGAATTCCAGCTCAGAGTGATTTTTGAGATATGCTTCAATCTGATTCCAGTAGCCCTCGTCGTCACGTATTTTTTTACAGGTTACGCATATGGGCAGTAACCCGCTTAAAGTTTTGACCTGGGAAATTGTTTCCTGCAGTTTTGCTATAAGCTTCTCGCGTTCTTCTTCGACCTGTTTCTTCTCCGTTATATCCCGGATCGTTCCCTGGAAGCCTATTGTTTTGCCATTGGCATCGTAGCGGGCCACCGCCGTGATGAGCACATTCCTGATACTGCCGTCTCTTCTGCATAAATTGACGGGATACTCCTTGGTGTAACCGCACTCCGTGATGACCCTGGCGTGATTTGCCCGTTCCTCCTGAGTGGCGTAGACATAGGGTATCTTCTTCTGGAGCAGTTCCGCACGGCTGGAATAGCCCAACAACTCCACTGCGGCATCGTTCAGGTCGACAAGCCTTCCATCTTTTGAAGTTATGAAGACGCAATCCCGCGAAGTTTTAAAAAACTGGGTGTATTTTTCTTCGCTCTCTCTCAGCACCATTTCAGCCCGTTTGCGTTCGGATATTTCCCGCTCCAGCATTCTGTTCACCTGCATCAGTTCGGCCGTTCTTTCCCGGACCCTGATTTCCAGTTCATCGTGTGCTCTTTGCAGGGCTTCCTTTGTCTGTCTGCGCTCGGTGATGTCCCGAATAGAAACAATGGCGCCGGCCATATTACCGTAATTGTCATATAACGGCCCGGCCTTTCCCCAGAGCGTCCGCGGCTCTCCTCTTAACGATATGTTGACTTCGGCTAAAAGTACGTTTCCCTCCCGGGTGACAAAATCATATTTCTTTTCAATCTCCTCGGCGGATCCGAATACCAGATCGATCAATACAGGTTTTCTCATCCCGTAGAAGGGCATGGCATATTCATATTCGTCTTTGCCCAGCATATCTTTCGCTTTTACACCGGTCATGTCTTCAATAGCCCGGTTCCAGGCGATAACTTTTCCGGAAGTGTCAATGGCATATGTTGCGTCCGGCAGAAAATCAATTGTATCGGCCAGTCGTTTTTCCGACTCTTCCAGGGCCGCTTCTATCTGCTTGCGGTCGGTAATATCCAGCAGAGTCATCAGATGTTGCTTTGTGCCGGATATTTTATTGACCGTCGCTACAATATCTTTTAACTGTCCGTGCTGATTTATAAACTGGAATTCATACGACGAGGGGGAAGACAGCGGATTGATGAGGCGCTGACGATAATATTCTTTCATTCTTTCCAGGTCGTCTTTGCGATAGACAAATTCCGTCCATTTTTTCCTGTTTTCCACTTCCTCCCGGACGTAGCCGGTGATTCTGGCAAATTCTTCGTTGGCCAGTGATATGGTGTTGTCTTCCTCTATGACAATCGTTGCGGTTCCAGTATTTTCGAAAACGGCCTTATAGAAGTTTTTCGACGATGACATTGCTTTCTTTGTTCGTCTGCCTTTGTTTTCCGGTTTTACGATGGCAACATTACACCCCGGTATCTTCACTGCTTCAGGAAACTGCTCTGCTTGCATGCCTTTGCTTCTAAGGTTCATAATCGGTTTGCTCCTGTCTGAATTTCCTTAACTACCAGCCTGCGGCCGGAATCCGCCGTCAGAGGAAGGATAGTCACCTGTTTTTTTCCAGAAAACGCAGATGGGACTGGAGATTCGAGGCCCTGTCCAGGCCTAACTTCTTTCTGATGTTTTTCCTGTGAGTATCAATGGAACCTTCTCCAATTCCCAGTGTTTTAGAGATCTCCTTGGTCGTCTTGCCGTCTTTTATCAAAGATGCTATTTGAATTTCCCGGGGGGTAAGATCATACCGCCGGATGTTGTTCAAAAGGGGCGATGCTATTTCACCCAAATGCTTTTCAATAATATCCAGACAAAACTGCTGCTGCATATCAAGGTTGTTTTTTCTCAGCTTTTCTACATAGGGGAGGACGAGGCTTCCGATATTCGCCACGAAATTCTCCTCCAGAATCTCTTTGTCTTTCTCTCTTTTTTGCAGAAGCACGTTCAGCGCCGTATTCATCTCCTGAAGATTTTTCGTTTTGTCTTCGAGCTCAGCCGTCCGCTCCGCTACCAGAACCTCCAGGTCTTTCCGGTATTTTTTTAATTCTTCCTCGTTGCGCCTGCGCTCGGTGACATCAGAGGCCACACTGAGCAAAACAGTCTGGTTTTCCCATCGGGTTGCTTTCACAAAAACTTCGAGCGGCAGACAGGCGCCGTCTTTCCGGTGATGCTCCACATCGAATTTCGCTTCACCGGTTTCCAGAATTTCTTTCAGGTGTTCTTCAAACAGGGCCGCGCTGGCTGGCAGGTCAAGCTCGCGAACATTGAGAGCAAAAAATTCTTCTTGGGAATAGCCGTGCATGTCGAAAGTCTTCTGGTTGGCGTATAAAAAATTGCCCTCCAAGTCGTGCACGGTAATCGAAAGGGGTGAAATATCACTGAGGTTGGCAAGGATAAGCATTTTCTCCTCCGCCCGCTTACGCTCGGCTATTTCCGCCTGCAGAATCCTGTTGACCTGCATCAGTTCGGCGGTTCTTTCCCGCACCCTGGCCTCCAGTTCATCATGCGCTTTTTGCAGGGCAACTTCCGTTCGTCTGCGGTCGGTAATGTCACGAACAGTTTCAATGGCGCCGACAACAGCGCCGTTGCTGTTATACAGCGGCCCCGCTTTCCCCCAGAGAGCACGATCCACTCCCCTTAAAGTTATATGGGTCTCGGCTAAAAATACTTTTTCCTCTCTTGTGACAAAATCATATATTGTTTTGATGTCTGCATCGGGGTTAAATACGAGATCAATCAGCATTGGCCGGCGCATGCTGTAAAACGCCCGCGTATACTCATAGTCGCCCTTCCCCAGTATCTCCGCCGCCTTTACACCGGTCATCTCTTCTATGGCCCGGTTCCAGGCAATGACTTTCCCGGATAGATCGACGGCAAACGTGGCATCCGGCAGGAAATCAATCGTGTCGGCCAGTCTCTGCTCCGATTCCTGCAGGGCTGCTTCCATTCGCTTTTGCTCGGTAACATCCATCATCACCGCCAGACTCTTCTTCGTGCCGGGCATTACGGCCACAGTTAGAACAACGTCTTTTGCCTGGCCCTGCCGGTCGACAAACTGAAATCCATATGTCCTGGGAGCGGACAGCGGATTTATATGGCGTAACCGGTTATATTCTTTCATCCTTTCCAGATCGTCTTTTCGGGCGGTGACTTCCGTCCACTTTCTCTTACACTCCACTTCCTCCCTGGTGTAGCCGGTAAGTCTTTCGAATTCTCCGTTTGCCCGTAAGATGGTGTTGTTTTGGTCTAAAATGAGTATTGCAATCCCGATAGTTTCAAAAACAGTGTGGTAGAAGTTTTCCGATTCGGCGTTGTAGCGGAGAATTTCCACCAGTTCCGAGACTTGTTCTTTGGCCATGGCTTTATCTATCATCTGACACACCTCAATCAACCGGGAATTTATGGGGCCGCGGAGATGATGCATACTGTGCCCGATGTAATGCCGTCTCCGGGCCGGTCGAATTATTTCCCATGAAAAGACTCAAAAAAACTCCGCAAAAAACAAACAATTATTGCGGATCGCAAAAAACCGATTTCATCCGCCTTATTTGTTTCTGTACAAGCTTGATTCTATTGAAATTTTAGATTACTTATAAAGGATTGTAAATATAGATTTAATTAGTGTTAAATGGATAGCGCTATTATCCATTTTTGCACAAAACACAGAGCTGGCCGGATGTTCATGGATCGCTCAACCTGCATTGAATCAAGATTCCTCACATACGTTCGGAATGACAAGTGAGGCAATAAAAACAGAATCTTATATTGAAAGGGTAGACGCTAGTACCGGCTATTGCCCGTTCAGTGCGGCAATTTTCGTTTTTGTCTCTTCGGTCAGAAAATCCCACAGACCGATTTGTTTGAGAGTCTCGACCCGGGGAATTCCGTTATTACTCCAGCCGCGCTGCGTGTAATAAACTGCGATCAACTTCCTTAATTCTTCCCTGCGATGCTCCATCAGCAATTTCCGCTTTTCGGGCGTTTCCATTTTGGCGATGTAGGCTGAAGGCTTATGGAGAAACCCGCTCAACTGCTCGTCATTATATTCTTTTTCCACATCGTAAAGATAATCGTCGGTGGGGCCGATTGCTCTGTCCGGAATCCAGTCATGCTCGCCGGTCGTCGCACCGAAGGCCGAAACATTCATAATCCGCTGCAAATTGATGTCCCGGTCCGTCTGCTCAAATATTTTCTCCCAAGTCATCCTGGTACCCAGCATTCCGTTGTAAAAATCAGCATAAATTTCCTGCGAAGCGGGATTGATATAAATATCCGTGTTCCTGCGGCCACCGGAATCGGGATTGAAGACATCAACCCAAGGCAGCTTGCAAAGGCCCAGATTATCATTGCCCAGACGTACGCGCGGATAAGTGATCAATGCTTTTGCCTTTGTTTCAAATGTTGGAAAGGCGCCCAGCAAATCCACCTTGACCAGCCAGGCGGCGGCGTGATGCGCTCCAATGTCACTGGCCGCAGCATAAGATGCCTGCATGGATAAAGACCGGTGGGTACGGTAAAGAGAAAAGGGAAGCCCCTTGGTTTGCATGGCGAATTGCTCAAGATCCTTTTGGGGATCAGGTTTGCCTGTCCGGGCGGCATATTTGGCGGCGATCCAGGCGGTCAAATCAACCATGCTTCTGCCGGCAGCCCGCGCCAGAGCGGTTTCCCCGCGGGCAAGCTGATGGATAAACGCCAGGGCGGCCTCTTCATCGCCCCAGTGGAGTGTAAAACCGTCGGTGTCTTCGGCGGTCAGATATTCCCGCTGGTAGCATTCCATCAGGAATGCCATTATAACCGCTGTAGTGATGGTATCGATGCCATAATTATCGCAATGCCAGTTGGCTTCCATGATGAATTCGGGATGCCAGATTCCGAGGTTGGAGCCGAATCCGGCCGCCGTTTCATATTCAGGTCCGTCTACCCAGACCTGTTTTCCGCTATGCTCACCCGAGGCCAATGTTACCCAACCGCCTTTGGTGCAGCGCAGATTGCAGCCGGGAAAACAGCCGTCCATACCCCGGTGATCAAAAAGATGTTCTGAGTAATATTTGCCGCAGATTTGTCCGGCATGGGGATCAGACCCGAACTGATAATTTTTTACCGGCAGCGACTGGTATTCACCCTTATTCATGAAGGAGATGAGGCCGGCCGAACCTTTGCGGTACATCTGGAGCGATTGCGGATCAACCTCTTTGACGATTTTATGGAGCTTTAATCCAGCCTGTTTCACTTTATTCCAATCTGCTGCGCCATAAGGGTTGTCACCGTGCGGATAATGAGCAAGGACAACGACAGCCCGAATATTCTTCTGACTCATGACCGAGCCCAGCCCCGTACGTCCCGCCTGTTTTGTCCGGAAAAGGCCTTTTGCTCCGTGCGCCGGTTTAGCCGCGTCAAAATAATGGCTGTTGATGCATCCATAGCTGGTGTTTACCGCGCCCACGCCTGTTGTCAGAAAGACCATATTCTTCTTGTCATAACCGGCTTGCACGAACTGCTCAATAATTGCCTGTTCCAGATCAAAGACCTGATCAATTGCCGGGGCATCGGTGATGGATATTTCACCCCGGAAACCGTTGATGACGATCATGACATTTCTTTTCGCAATCCCTGAAATTTCCAAGGCGTCAAAGCCGGCATACTTGAGATAAGCACCGAAATGGCCGCCGAAATTGGAGACACCCGGGATATGGGTAAGCGGCGACAACGATACAGCCATGCACTTGCTTGTTCCCGGAAACTGCGGAACACCGCCCAGCGGTCCCGGAGCAAAAATCAGCGGATTTTCCGGAGATTGAGCTGTTGTTGCCGCGGTTATTCTCCGGTGCAGCAGATAAAGGCCCAGCCCTCTGCCGCCGATAAAAAAATCCCGCACTTCCGGACTGAGCGGATCAACGGCAATGGCGCTGCCGCCCAGATCGATGGAAAGAATTTGATTGGCATATCCATGCTTAAGTGATGTTTTTGTGTAATTCATTTTTTGTTCCCTTCCGGCTTTCAGCCGTATTTTTATTTAAAAGCGCCTGCGGGGCTGCGGAATATAAACAGGCAAGGAAGATCTGCTGTGCGGCAGAATACTGTCTGATAAATGACGTGCTGTCATTTATTACGGTGCTGCCGCCTTCTTTCCCAGTTCATAAGCCTCCCGCAAGGCGGCCTCGTTGTTGGCGATTTCTCCCTTTTCGGCGGCGGAAGCCATGACGACGCCGAGCCAGCGCATCCCCGTCATTTCCACGGTGGATTTGAAACTGTGAACAATCGGGTCCGCCGTATGGACATCCGGATCGCCGCAGACCGTTATCAGCCCGATGCGTTTGCCGTACATTTGAGGATAATAGATTCTATGCCAGTTCCAGTCCGCATCGAAAAAGACGCACCAGCGGTCCAGGTATGCCTTCATCTGCGCCGTCATGGACCAGAAATAAACGGGAACGCTGTGGATGATGACGTGAGCTTCGAGTATTTTCTCCTTAATTTCGCTCATATCGTCTCTGATTACACAAATACCCGTTTTGTTGCATTTCTTGCAGTCCTTGCAGCCGGATATCTGTTTCCGGTCGAGAATAATCTTCCCGACCTTCGCCCCGGCCTCTTTGGCGGCGGCCAAAGCCTGGCTGAGAAGGATGTCACTGTTACCCCGAACCCGCGGACTTCCCATAATACCCAGCACTTTCATATAGTCCTCCATATAATTAAATTCCCAGCCATTTTACAAAGTTGAAGGCCAGTACTCCTCCAAAGTATGATGCCAGCAGGGTCAGCACAATTGTGGAATAAAACCATTTATTGCTGTTCATTTCTTTTTTCAAAACGGCGATTGTTCCGGCGCAGGGGATAAACAGCATCATAACCACCAGAAACGCCGCGGCGGAGGCATGGCTCATGATTTGCGGCAGGACATTCACCAATCCTTCCGCACCAACCGAATAAAGAACGCCCAGCGTGGCGATAACGGTTTCTTTGGCTACCAGCCCCGTCAAAAGTGCGGCAATCATTTTCCAGTTCAATCCCAGCAGGGAGCCGGCGGGCTCCAGAAATCTGCCCAAGGCGGCCAGCCAGCTTTCTTCCACGATACCAGACGGATAATACGATAAAAACCAGATCAGTACCGAGACGCCGAGAATTACGGTACCGGCCTTGCGGATAAAAGCGATTGTTCTCGACCAGACAACCATCATCATCGTTCTTAAATCCGGCCGGTGATAAATGGGCAATTCCATGATAAAAGGAGCATCCTGTTCCTGAATGAATTTATTCACAAAAATGCCGGCGATACCCAGAGCAACAATATTCAGGGCCAGGATGCTCCACGACACATAAGGGGCGGTCGGACCAAAGACGGCTGCCGAAACGAGCGTCAGAACGGCGAGCCTTGCCGTACAGGGCACAAAGGGAATCAAAAGCAGAGTAATCATTCGAGCTTTGCGCGTTTCGATGATTCGCGCTCCCAATACGGCCGGGACATTGCAGCCGAACCCCAGGCACATCGGGATAAAACTTTTACCGTGCAATCCCACGATATGCATGATTCTGTCCATGACATAGGCAGCCCGCGCCATATAACCGACATCTTCGAGAAGCGCCATCGTCACAAAGAAAATGATTAAAATCGGCAAAAAAGTGATTACGGAGCCGACACCGCCAATTACACCATTTAAAAATAGACCTTTGAGCCAGACGGGCAGGCCGCGAAGCGACGGTTCGCTCCAGTCGGTAAATTGTTGAATTAAATCAGCGATCCAGCTTTGTACAGGCATGCCCAGAGAGTAAGTAAGAAAAAATACGGCGGCCATAACCCCCAGTAAAATCGGAATGCCGAATACGGGACGGGTCAGAATGTGGTCGAGGCGGTCGGTTATCACCACCTGCCCCATCTTGAAGCGGGACAGCGCTGTCCGGGATATTTGTTCAATCCAGTCATAACGCCCGTTGACGACGGCATGCAGTGAATCTTCATGTTCACGAAACAGCGCCGTAATCTTTTTCCAGGAATCGGCCGGCAATTGTGCTTCCATTTGCTGCGAAACGGCGGTGTCGCCTTCCATTAATTTTACCGTCAACCACTGAGGCGTATAGGGAGCGGCGCAGTAAGGTTTGACTTCCGCCAGTATTTTCTCGTAAATATGCCGGTGATCGGCGGATACCTCGGGCAGATGAGGATTAAATTTAAAATCGCCGGCGGTGAAGGCGTTGATTTGGGCAACCAGTTCTTTAATGCCGCTGTTGCGTTTGGCGACCATTGGAATGACGGGAATGCCCAGTGCGTTCTGCAGGGCCTTTGTATCGATCTGCATGCCCTGTTCGGAGGCGACATCAAGCATGTTGAGGGCGACAATCACCGGCCGTTCCAGCAGCAGAACTTCGGACAACAGGTAGAGACTCCTCTCCAGCGCCGCGGCGTTTAAAACCAGAACAACCAGATCGGGCTTTTCCTGAATCATAAATTCACGGGCAATCCGCTCCTCCTCCGAAAAAGCCGTCAGACTGTAGGTTCCCGGCAAATCAACGATCTTTATCAAAGTGTTGGCGCCGCGGTGAAATCCTTCTTTCTTTTCAACGGTTTTCCCCGGCCAGTTGCCGACATGCTGGGACAGACCGGTGAGAATGTTAAAAACGGTCGATTTTCCGACATTGGGTTGACCGGCAAGGGCAACGAAAACTTCCTTTTCCGGCGGAAGCTCATCAACGTCGTCTTTCTTATAAACCATTATTTTTGCCGCTTCACCGTGGCCTAAAGCAATTCTTGTGTCCGCAACCTGGACAATCAGCAGGCCGCCGCTGGCCTGGACAATTTTAAATTTGGCGTTGGCGGCGATGCCCATTCCAGCCAGGTGGCTGGTTAAGGAGGAACCGCCTTCAATAGAATGAATAATACCCTGATCACCTTCCTGCAACTGGGTAATGGGAATCAGTTTTGTCATTAGTCTTTTGTCCTTTTGCAGCTCTAAATTGCCATTTATATTCAGCGTATCAGAGAAACACGGTATTTTTTTAATATCGTCTCCGGACCGTATGATTCCTTGGTCTGGCGCAGATTCTCATTGCCCATGTCCTCTTCAAAGTTGAGCTGCTTATAACGGGGCAGTAAATATTTGGCCGTTTCATGAAACATCAATTCGTAAATACCATTGTACTTCTTCGCCGCTTTGGCGAAGTGCAAAACAAATGTTTCGGTGTTCAACGGCTCACCGATAATAAATCCGGCCGGTTTGTCCTCAATGTAATAAACAACGCCCCATAAGAACAGCTCGGTAAACTTTTCCAGGGCTTCCCTGCATTGCTCAAAATCCGTTTCCTTTAACATCAATCCCGAATCATCCTGCCAGGACTGTAAGATCGTCACAGCCTGGGGGACGTTTTTCCCGGACATCATCTCCACTCGATGATTGTAGGCAGAAAGAAACTGGTTCAAATGATTTCGATGACGGTTATATTGCTTTCCTTTGAAAGATGCCATTTTTTCCGTCAGGTAAATGTAATCCGATTCACTGTCGGCATAGGTTATAACAAATTTGTCTTCAGGGAAAGCGGAAAGCCACTCTTCCGGGATCGGAAAAAGAAAGTTATCTTTATTCAGAATAATGTCAAATGTTTTTTGGTCGCATTTCCTGAGATCGGTAAGCGGCAGCAGATAACGCTGCGCCTGACTGTTGCAGCCGGCAATGAATAATCCGCAATCGGTATGCAGAAACTCGTAACGAGCGACGTCACGGAACAGGAAAATATTGGCGAATGTATAATCGGAAATCGGCAGATTCATTTGCCTGAAGCTCTCGAGCAGGATTGAGCGATGCCGAAAATCTATTGTTTCCCTCTTTTTCATAAAATACGTGTAACAGATCCTTTCCCTGTAGTTGTAATTCCATTCCTAAATCAAGTGCTATCTTTGTTGGCGTCGTCGTCGGCTTCCTCAACGTATGTATAATACGCCTCGTCGCCTCTGTCCCCCGCCGGCGGGGGTAGGGGGGGGTTGCCGTCGCGATATCATCATTGATTTAGAAATGGAATTACAGAACAAATTTATGCCCGTTTTCTCGAAGCCAGCGCCGGTGAATCCCATACCCGGGCATGGCGGCTTCCAGAAGGTTCCAAAATCGCGCCGAATGGTTTTTTTCTTTAATATGCATCAACTCATGAATAATCACATAGTCGACGACAATCGGCGGCGCCATGATCAACCGAAAGCTGAAAGCCAACTTATTATCCGGCGAACAGGAACCCCAACGCGTCCGGGCGGAAGTTATTCTAATGTTTGCGGGCAGCAGCTGCAGCCGGCGGCCGATACTTTTCACCTGCGACGCCAGGTATTCTGCGGCCCTGTTTTTATACCATTGAATAAAATAATTTTTTCGCACCGGCGGCCCGTCCTGGCAATTAAGGTAAAAACGGCTATTCGAAAAAACAAGGCCGGCAGGGAGATCCTGCCGAAAAAATACTTCCAACGGATAAGTCGCACCCAGAAAATAAAAACTTTCCCCGGATTCATACAGTTTTTCCCGACTCTGATGTTTTTGTTCTTCCGTTCTGCGCAAATTTTTCTGAATCCATGAGGATTTTTGTTCCAGAAAACTATTGATCTCTGCTACCGGCGTAAAATAAGGCGCCTGGACAACAACATCAGCTTGCTCCGTAATTTGCAGAGAAATCGTCTTTCTCCTTTTTCTGCTTCTCTTCAGAATATATGAAACTGCCATGATCGATCCGCTGTTCTTTACCGTGTACCGATAAATTTCCGTGCTTTGCCTGCCTGTCTTATTCCATCTCTAAATCAAGCGCTATCTTTGTTGGCGTCGTTGTCGGCTTCCTCAACGTATGGATAATATGCCTCGCCGCCGCGATATCATCATTGATTTAGAAACGGAATTATATCAACCGGGCTGCGGGGAAAACCCCGGCCCCGAGACGGTGTCATGATAGCTCATGGTCATTGCGACAAGTCTCCCCGGCGAGGCGATCGAGTATTACCACAAATCAGCCGTCAGCACCAATCAATCCGGCTGCAATCATAAATACAGCGGAGCCTATCCGGCCACAGGCGGGAAACGGAGCCGCAAGGTTAAAGATTGATAAAACAATGATCTCCAGCAATATTATGGTTGATGAATTCGTAAAAAGTTGCAAAATATCAATTTTCAGACGGCCTCGTAAAAAGGCCGCAGGCAAGGCGCGCAAATCATGAGGAATGAGGCGTATTTAGCGTGCGCCGCAGTAACGAATGATGAAGCGCAACGCAGCATCAGGCCTTTTTACGAGGCCGTCATGGTTGTCTGTTGGACAATTCTAAGGATAGGAGCTTTGACGGGGATCGATTACCGGGAAAGAAAACCTTACGGAGGATGTAATGAAGATATTTGTTGTCGTCGGAATGCCCGCATCCGGGAAAAACACCGCCAGAATTTACGCCGAGGCCAGGGGGATTCCCTATTTTGCCACCGGCGATCTTGTCCGCCGGGAAATTCGGAAGCGTTCTCTTGAGGATGATGCAGCGGCCGCAGCCGCCGTCTCAACAGAGCTGCGGGGATCGGACGGGTTGGGAGTCACACGGCTGGCGCTGGCAATGGCGATGGAAAGCCCCGCAGATTTTTTATTCCTGGAGGGAATGCGCTCACAGCCGGAGATTGATCTTATCCGGGAAAAAGCCGACTGCATCGTCATTGCGTTTTTAGCCCCCCGGCAGCTTCGTCTGCAGAGAATAGTTGCACGGCAAAGGCCGGATGATTCACCGCAGTTTTTCGCAGAAAGGGACTTAAGAGAAATCGAATACGGCGCCGCAGTTCCGATTGCCCTGGCTGATGAATATATTCTGAACACGGGACCCCTGGAAGAAGCTCTGGACCAAATCGATCAAATCATCCAAAAAAGAAAATAGCGCCTCCGTGCTGCTTTTTTGCCCGGACGGCGGCTATCTTTTGTTAATATCTTCCTTTCCTGTGTCCCTTGATCCTTTTTCGCGCAAAAAAAGAGCTTGCCGGCTTTATGTATTTTTTACTTTCTTTACCTTTGCCTTTTTCGGCATAGTCGATCTGTATCCGGCGGTTCTGGAATTTTTGTTTTTTTAATTTGGCGATAATGATTTCCGCCTGCCCGGCATCTGTTTCAAAAAACGAACAGGAACGCGTTACTTCAACACGCGAAATGCGCAGATTTTCTATACCGACCGCGCCCGACAGATATGCTTTGAGACTGCGTTCATTAAATTTTTCCATTTGTCCCAGATTGATAAATAGACGGACAAAACCGGCAGACGGCCGGCCTGCTTCTTTTTTCATTTCCACATTAATGTCGGTCGCACGGCGGTAGTAGCTCAACAGGCGGTCAAATTCAGCGGAAATAAGCAGCTGGATAACCTCTTCCTTGCTGAGCTCGTTCAATTTGTCGTAAACGGCGGGTAAAAAAGCTTCTATTTCCTTGTGTTTGATCTCGGTATTCTTTAATTTTTCCACAAAATGCAGCAACTGCTTGGTGCATATTTCCGGGCCCGTCGGGATTCTAACCTGTTCAAACTTTTTTCCTATCTGTTTTTCCAGTTGCTTAATCCGGAAATGTTCTTTCAAGTTAATAATTACGATGGAAATGCCGGATTTGCCCGCCCGGCCGGTCCGGCCGCTGCGATGCGTATAGTGCTCAACATCATCGGGAAGATTATAATTGATGATATGCGTTAAATCCGTAACGTCGATTCCGCGGGCGGCGACATCGGTCGCCACCAGCATTTGCAGGTTCCTGTTGCGAAAGCGGTTCATCACGTTGTCTCTTTGCGTCTGGGAAAGATCGCCATGCAGCGCATCAGCGTTATAGCCGTCTTTCATCAGGGCGTCGGCAACTTCCTGCGTTTCGATTTTTGTTCGGCAAAATATTATCGCATAGATGTCCGGATAAAAATCGGCGATTCTTTTCAGGGCGACGTATCTGTCTTTGGCATGGGCGACGTAGTACTGGTGGGCAATATTTTCCGCTCCCGTATTTCTGGAGCCGATTGTTATTTCCGCAGGCTTCTTCATATAGCTGCGGGCGATATTTTCTATTTCCCCCGGCATTGTCGCGGAGAAAAGCAGGACCCTTTTTTCCCGGGGCGTTGTGGCCAGGATATCATTCAATTCGTCCTTGAAGCCCATATCCAGCATTTCATCGGCTTCATCGAGCACTAGCCAGCTGATGGTGGAAACATTCACCTTTTTTCGCTTCAGCATGTCCAGCATCCGGCCGGGCGTGGCGACGACAATCTGCGCTCCTGCGGCCACCTGTTTTATCTGGCTTAAAATATTGGCGCCGCCGTAAATCGGTACAATATTGACGCCTTCAATATATTGGGCGAAATGATTGAGATCATCCGTGATCTGCAGGCACAGCTCTCTGGTGGGAGCCAGGATCAAGGCCTGGGTCGCGGTTGATGAGGGATCAATCTGCTGAATAATGGGTATGCCGAACGCAGCCGTCTTGCCTGTTCCCGTATGCGCCAGGGCGACAAGGTCTCTTGTATCCTCCAATAGAAAGGGAATAACTTTTTCCTGAACGGGCATGGGGGCAACGAAACCCATTTCGTTTATCGCTTTGAAGATTCTTTTGTCTACGCCCAATTCTTTAAATGTCTCAGTATTTGTTTTTATAACGCTTCCTCGCTTGTTAAAAGGGATTTAATTCCGGTGGAAATTATGGAAAGGAATAATGGAAGAGCTCTTTATACCCAATTGATAAAATTCACAAGAAAAGCTTTTGCTTTATCGCTTCGTCTTCAAAGGAGGATGGGGAACGATAATATCCTTTTGTTTCTGCTTTTTACCGGCATCTCTCTCGACAAAAATTTTCCCGCCGGTTGCCGGATCAATCCCCGTCCAGTACATTAAGCTGGAATAAGTGGATGGCGTCGGCGTAAAAATCTGCACCTGCCGGGGATTAATTTTCAACTGGCGGGATGCAAAAGCCTTCAGTTCCCGCATGTCTCCGTCGGTACAGCCGGGATGAGCGGCAATGAAATAGTAAGTCAGAAACTGCCTGCATCCGGCATCCCGATTCAACTTCTCAAAAATTGCTTTGAACTCCAGCAGGGCTTCAATTCCTGGCTTACCCATAATTTTCAGGATCTTTTCCGCAGTGTGCTCCGGCGCCACCTTGAGCTGGCCGGAGATGTGATGGGCCACCAGTTCCCTCATGTAACTCAGGCAATGTTTTTTATCGGCAAGCAGCAAATCGTATCTGATGCCGGAAGCTACAAATACTTTTTTAACTCCCTTTATTTTTCTCAGCCGGCGCAGCAAGTTGATCTGTTTTTCGTGGTCGACATTTAAATTTGTGCAAACGTGCGGGTAAAGGCATCTCTTGTTGGGACAGACGCCCTGTGTTTGTTTGCGGCGGCAGTTCATCCCGTACATATTGGCTGAAGGCCCGCCGACATCTAAGATGTAGCCCTTAAAATCCGGTAAGGCGGCGAGCTTCTGCGCTTCGGATATTATCGAACTTTCGGAGCGCGAAATAACAGCCCTGCCTTCGTGGACGCCGATAGAGCAGAAATTGCACTCACCAAAGCATCCGCGGTGGGAGGTGATGGAAAATTTGATCGTATCCATCGCTTGAACTTTACCCTGAACCTGGTAAAACGGATGTACGGCGCGGGCGAAATTCAGTGCGTATATCGTATCCAGTTCACTGGTGGTGGGGGCCGGCTGGGGTGGATTGTGGATTAAATATCTTGGACCGTGCCGTTGCGCCATCCCGCGCGCCGTCAACGGATCATTGTTCTTATAAAACAGATTAAACATTGCGGTGAAGGCATTTTTATCCGCAGCCGCCTCTTCAAAGGCAGGCAATTCCAGAAAATCGGCGGGCTTTTGTGCAGCTATATAACAGATGCCCCGAATGTCCTGCGTATCCCGATGATTTTGCAGCGCCGCCGCCAGCTCCAGGATTGCTTTTTCGGCCATACCGTAAACCAGGAAATCGGCGCGGGCGTCAAAGATGATGGAGCGGCGGATAGAATCCGACCAGTAATCATAATGGGCGATGCGCCGCAGGCTGGCTTCAACGCCGCCTAAAACGAGAGGGCGGGTGTCTTTAAAATACCGGCGAATTAGATTGGCATAGACAACGCAGGCCCGATCCGGGCGCCGATTGTTTTTTCCTCCGGCGGTCAAATCATCACTGCGTCGCTTCTTTTTTGTGGCGGTGTAATTGGCGACCATGGAATCCATGCAGCCGCCGGTTATCCCCCAGAATAATTCCGGTTCGCCCAGACGGGATATATCATCGGAACTGCCCGGATCGGGCTGGGCGATTATTCCGACCCGAAAACCGGCGTCCAGCAGAACATGGCCGATTACGGAAACACCACTGAAGGGACTGTCGATGTACACATCCCCGGTAATCAGGATAATATCGAGTTTATCCCATTTCAGTTTCTTTAATTCCGCTTGAGTTGTGGGTAAAAACATACTGCCGGTGCGTTATCTTTCCTTGCTGCTCAACGCCGCAGAAAAATGTTAGAGAAGCAGTTGTGCGCCCTGGCTCACGGCAAAGCATTCCAGTTCTGTTTTCTGCCGGGCAATTTCCTTTTGGCAGGCCTCCACCATCGAATCAACAGCGTCGTCCGTTCTTTCCTGATTATGATGAAACAACCCTAATTTTTTCACGCCGGCATCCAGGGCCAATTGCAGTGCTTCTCCATAGCGGGAATGTCCCCAGCCTCTTGTTTTTTCGTATTCTTTTTCAGTGTATTCCGCATCATGAATAAGCAGGTCGGCTCCCCGGACAAATTGCAGATAATCCTGATATTCCAGCCCTCCCCGGTGACGGAACCCCAGTTCATTGTCCGTAAGAAAAACAAAACTTTTACCGTCTTCTGCAAATTTATAGCCGTTGCCCTGATTAGGGTGGTTTAGAGCAATGGGCGTTACCGTCATGGAGCCAATCTGAAAAGAATCGCCGCCTGTACTGCGGTAAGATATGCCGGCATTGATTGCGGATACATCCACCGGAAAATTGGGGGGTATCATGATTCCTGTGATCATTTCTTCCAAAGATGCCTGAGCTACAGGGCATCCCCAAATTTTAATGCTGGTTTTATGGGCATAAATTGGTTTAAAAAAGGGGAAACCCATGATGTGATCCCAATGAACGTGCGTCAATAATAAATTGTATGTATGTTGATTTTCCATCAAAAGATAATTACCCAGTTCACGTATTCCCGATCCGGCGTCAACAATAATTATGTCGTTGCTTCCGGTTCTGACTTCAAGGCAGGTCGTATCGCCCCCGTAACGTAAATATTGTTTACCTGAAACAGGTATGGAACCTCTTGCACCCCAGCAGCGAATTATCATTTTCCCCCTCGTATTTTACATTAATAGGAAGAAATTTATATGCAAAATACATGCAAATTATTCCATACTTTTCGTTCTACCGCGACGCCGGCTACAAAGAGAATCCTCTATCCCCCGGCGCCATGCCGTAGACTTCAATGTCTTGAGCGACGACAAAGATAATGGCGGCAACTATTTTTTTTAATTTTCCCGTCAAATACATTCCACGGCATCCGGGCAGAATTTGAGTCAACGGTGAATTTCACCGGATTGTCCGCGCGGCCCGGGAAATATTCCGGACGGCCAACGATCAATCTTCTTTTTTTCGCGGCGGAAGTATAAGAATATCGGCTGGATATGTCAAGGCAACATTTTCCCCAAGCAAATATGCAAAGCTGCTTCCCTGTGTTCCAAACATGCCGATTCGCCGGCCTCCCGCCGTTCACTCGCAGCCTGCGATTTTCTGATCATTAACAATGATGAACTCGTAAAAAGACGCAAAATTAACAATTTACAGATGACTTCGTAAAAAGGTCGCAGGCAAGGCGCGCGAATACCGAGGAATGAAGCGCAACGCAGCATCCGGCCTTTTTACAAAGTCGTCAACAATGATTGCCATTATTTAAAAACATGTTAAATTATATCAAAATTACTTTTCTGCAGGAGGCCAGTCCAATGAAAAGCATTATAGTAAAAGGCATGAGCTGCCACCATTGTGTCATGGAAGTCACCAAAGCGCTGAGTTCCATTGATGGAATCAAAAATGTTAACGTCGATTTGGAAAGTAATATAGCTACTTATGAAGAAACAAAGCCTGTCGATGCTCAAGTCGTGGCCGATGCGGTAAAAAAGGCGGGATACGAAGTTGGCTGAAAAAATTACTTTAGATATTCACGGAATGACCTGCGCCGCGTGTGTCCGGCGGGTGGAGGAAGGGCTGCGCGGCACACCCGGCGTGCTCAATGTTGCAGTTAATTTCGCCACGGAGAAAGCACTGGTCGAATACGACGCCGATCGCGTGGACATCGATAAGCTGCGGGTAAAGGTGCGCGATCTGGGCTATGAGGCCTTTGCTGAAGCCCAGGGCACTCCTCTGCACCGGGACAAAGTGACCATTTCCGTAGGCGGAATGACCTGCGCGGCCTGTGTCCGGCGGGTGGAAAACGCTCTGAAAGAAGTCGCCGGCGTTCAGGAAGCCGCCGTTAACCTGGCCACCGGCCGGGCAACGGTAACTCATGCCGCCAAGTGGGAAGGACTGAAAGCCCTGGAAAAAGCGGTTGTCGATCATGGTTATCAATTTCTGGGCGAGGTTCTGGATAACCTGCCTGATCCGGCCGAAGCCGCCCGCGCCCGCGAGCTCAAAGAATTGAAAGTGAAAGTGACCTGCGGCGCCATTTTGAGTATCATCATCTTTTTTGGCTCCATGCAGCACTGGTTTGCCTTTTTGCAGGGAATTCCACGGCAGATCATGCTTAACGCCATGTTTGTGCTGACCTCCCCCGTTGTCTTCTGGGTCGGAAGCCGGTTCATTGTCGGCGCAATAAAAGCAGCGCGTCAAAAAACATCGGATATGAATACACTGGTGGCCGTAGGCGCCCTTTCCGCCTATCTTTATTCCGCCGCCGCAACATTTTTCCCGCATTTCTTCATGACCGCCGGCATTATGCCCCACGTCTATTACGATGGGGCGGCCATGATTGTCACCCTTATTCTTGTCGGCAGGCTGCTGGAAGCGAAAGCAAAAGGCAAAACTTCGACGGCGATTAAACAGCTCCTGGAGCTGAAACCGAAAACAGCCCACTTATGGCGCGACGGCGGCGCAATCGACGTGGCGGTGGAAAACGTCATGGTGGATGATATTCTGCTGGTCAAACCGGGGGAGAGGATTCCCGTGGACGGTGTTCTTCTGAGCGGTGAATCCACCATCGACGAATCCATGCTGACCGGCGAAAGCATGCCGGTATCCAAAGAGATCGGACACAAGGTTTTTGCCGCCACAATCAACAAAATGGGCAGTTTTACCTTCCGGGCGACAGGCGTGGGAACACAAACGGCGCTGGCCCGGATTATCCGGCTCGTCGAAGAAGCGCAAGGCTCCAAGGCCCCTATTCAACGCCTGGCCGATAAAGTGGCGGCGGTTTTTGTGCCGATTGTTTTCATCATTGCGTTGGTCACTTTTCTGATCTGGTACTTTCTCCCCGATCAGGGCAACTTCAGCCGCGCCCTGATTAATTTTGTCTCCGTGCTGGTAATTGCCTGCCCGTGCGCCCTGGGACTGGCGACACCTACGGCGATAATGGTGGGTACAGGCCTGGGTGCGCAAAGCGGCATATTGATAAAAGGGGGTGAAGCGCTGGAAAAAGTGCACAGGCTGACCACCGTCATCTTCGACAAAACCGGCACCCTCACCCGTGGTGAACCGGTGGTGACTGATATCGTCGCGGCAGAAGGCTTTACGAAAGAACAGGTTCTCGCCTATGCGGCGGCTCTGGAGTTCACTTCGGAACATCCACTGGCCCTGGCTGTTTTAAAAAAAGCCAAAGACGAGAGAATTGCGGTCGCCGACGCCGAAAAATTCACCGCCCTTTCCGGTCTGGGAGCCAAGGCAATGATTGCCGGTAAATTATATCTCATCGGCAATCGTCTGCTCATGCAAAGTGAAAATATTGCCACGGATGCACTGGACAACGACGCCGCAAGGCTTGCGGGGGAAGGTAAAACCGCTGTTTATCTGACGCAGGAAAATAATCTGGTGGGCTTAATCGCTCTGGCCGACGTGCCGAAAGAAACCGCGGAAGGCGCCGTTGAGAGTTTAAAGAGCAGGGGACTGGATGTGGTCATGGTAACCGGAGACAATAAAGGCACCGCCTATGCCATCGCCCGGCAGCTCGGCATCAATCGGGTGCTGGCTGAAGTTCTTCCGGCCAATAAAGCAGATGAAATAAGAAAACTGCAAAAAGCCGGGGAAGTTGTGGCCATGGTGGGCGACGGCATCAATGATGCGCCGGCCCTGGCGGCGGCGGACGTCGGCATCGCCATTGGCGCCGGGACGGATGTAGCCATAGAAGCTGCCGACATAACTTTGATCCGCAGCGATCTCATGGGTGTGCCGGAGGCGATAACACTCTCGGAAACAACAATAAGCGTAATCAAGCAGAATCTGTTCTGGGCTTTCTTTTACAATGTCGTCGGCATTCCCATCGCCGCCGGCGTGCTGTACCCCTTTTCCGGTATCCTGCTTAACCCGGAATATGCCGCCGCGGCAATGGCTTTCAGTTCGGTTTCGGTCGTCAGCAACTCTTTGCGTCTGAGAAGAATCTGGAATAAGCGCAAAAACCTATAATTGATGAACTCGTAAAAAGGCCGCAGGTAAGGCACGCGAATACCGGGGTATGAGGCGTACCTAACGTACGCCGCAGTGACGAAGGAGGAAGTGCAACACAGCATCCGCGGCCTTACTATGAAAATAGAATCGTATTAAGTTATTTTCATGCTTCGTGGTGTATCACGTTGCATGACCGTTTTTTACGAGGTCGTCGTAATTAATTTTTCCCTAATCCGGTCAGCGCAAATTTCATTACAAATTTAGTGTCTTTCTCCATGTTGGAGTTGGTTCCCAGAGACTCGGTTCGGGATACTTCGAATCCGAGCAGCCAGCACTGTTTATGATAGTTCAATCCAAAAGTGTTTTCAATGTTTCTTGAATTCAGGCGATCCACCCGCGTAACATATGTAGCATTAATTTTATCCGTAATAACCGCCTTAAAATAAGCATCAATTTCTTCTATGGAATCCCGGGTGTAACGATAGCTTAAGGTCGCACTGTCGCCGCGCTTGTCGCTTATCGTCATATCGTAATTTGTCACTGTCCAGCCGTCATAGACATTATATTTATTTCTGGCGGCAAACGATAAATATTGATGCGGCTGGAAATCCACTTCCGTGATCATATCGGACCAATAACGTTTGGAGGTGTTTCCGCGATCTCTTTTGGCTTCCTTAATGTCGAACGTCTGAAGCAGTTTTACACGCAAAAATTCCAGATAGCTGTAGTTGCCTTTGCCGTCTTTGCGCTTGGCGGTGAATGTGTTGGTCAGCCCCCACGCAATTGCATTTTGCTCCATGATGGCATTTGTGGCAGCGGGAGTAACAGGTGTGACGGTGGGCGTAATTGCCGGCGCGTAATTGGGAAGATCATCTTGTGAAACATCGGGAGTATAGGCATAAGTCAACTCCGGTTTGATTTCGTGCCGGATTTTTTCCCAGTCTTGCACATTAACATCAAAAACACGGGATATCTGGCTGCTTACCGCCAGAGAAAAATCATAAACGCTTCGGACGCCGGTTTTATTATCTCCGGTGGCGCCGTCGTCATCCCTACTCCAGAATGTTTCTCTAATGGAAAGTTTCGGAATCACTTTGGCGTAGCGGGAAACATTAAAGGGCAGGGAAAAAGTCGGATACAGATCGATAAAATGCCCCTTCTGCCCTTCATTACGGTAATAATAGTCATAAACCGACGCAAACTCAAAATAGAGAGGCGAGTTGAACAGCGGCTGCTTAGTTCCTGTAAATGTAATTTCCGGATACTTTTGCAAAGTGTCGTCATTACTGGCCGACGCCAGATTATCGGTGTAGCTGACCAGCGCCGTTAAACTGTAATTTGACCAGCCCTTGTAAAAACGGGCAGTCGATTCCAAAGAAGCCAGCGATTCATCCCCCACAAAAGTAATCTTTTTAAACGGATTAGCCTCAGTGCGTGCATAGTTGTCGCGATAATAATTATGGGAGGAAAAATCACGGAAATACCAGTTGTCCGACACCTTGCGCAAATCGGTGCGTAGATATGAACTGGAATCGAAATTTGTCTGATGATTCAAGTAATAGGACCAGCGGTTGCGGGAAGAATTATTCGGCGGTGCACCTTCAGCTGCAACTGCATTCGAGTCATCAGGATATTTTTTATCGTTTAAATAATCGCCATAGAAGGTGCCGTAAGAGTTTTTTCCAGCATAGTAGCGGAATTCCACACCTTCTTTCCATCCTCTTTTCTCCAGATACCGCTGATAAAGAGTTGCATCCAACTGGGGGGAAATAGCCCAGAAATACGGGAGTTCTATATCAAGGCCATCCTTATTTTTGGAGTAGGCGAGATAAGGAAGAAGAAATCCCGACTGGCGCTTGGTTTTAGCGGGAAAGGGCAGAAACGGCGTATAAAATACCGGTACATCTTTGGCCACCATCCGGGCGTCTTTCATCAATCCGTACCCTTCGACTGTGACCTTCATTTCACTGCCGGCGATGGCCCAATCGGGTTTGTCGCCGTCGCACGTCGTCGCCACCGGTTGTATTATTTTATATGTCATTTCCCCGGTTTTTTCTATTTCATCGCCCTTGATATAAAAGTGATTTTGCGCATAAAACGCCCGGCCTTTATAGGCGATGCCTGTCTTCTTCTCAACATTAAAGACTATCTTATCACCGGCAAGAGTGTCGTTGCCCATTTTAAGAAAAGCATCGCCGTATGCCGTGGCGACACTGTTCTTTTTGTCGTATTCCACTTCATTGGCGGTCAATACGCCCCCCTCGTAAGTGATGACGACGGAGCCCTGGGCATGATAGACGTCGCTGGCGCTATCGTAATCCATGACATCTGCATCTATATTGACCGGACCATCGGAGTTTCTCGTCGCGGCCACCAACGAAGAAGGAGAAATAACAAAAACAACGAACAAAAACAGCAACAAAGTTATCAAGTTATTCTTACGAAAATTAACCAAAGCCAAAATATGCCCCTTTCATTATGCGCCATCCCGCTGCGATTAACGGATCATATTTTCCCAGGACTTATAAAGTAAATTAATGTAGCTTCATAAAACACAATTCATTTAAATTCAAATTTATTATCACAAGACGGCGCTCCGGGAAAAGCTTGTTTTATCTCTCCCACCAAATAAAGAGAGCCGGCTGCACAAATCATGTCTTTCCGTCCGGCCAGTTTAAATGCACGCTTGACGGCTTCAGCTGTGCTTTCAGTCGCCACCGCCCTGCAGCCCATTTTTTTGATGAAATCATGAATATTTGCCACCGGCACGGCGCGTCCGGCCTGCAGCTGCGTCAAAATAATCCGATCAGCCAGAGGTGCTATTTTTTCCAGCATTTTGGGGTAATCTTTATCAACAAGGGCGCTGAAAATAAGGATCAGCCGGCGATATGAGAAATCATGTTTCAGAGACCGGCACAAGACATTTATACCCGCCGGATTGTGCGCACCATCCACGACAAAAAGCGGTTCCCGGCATAACACTTCCAGGCGTCCATTCCACATGGTATCGCGCAGCCCTTTCCTGATTGCCGCAGCATCCGCCGGAAAACCTTTGCGGCCGGCAATTTCGAGCGCTGACAAAGCCAGCGCCGCATTTTCCAGTTGATGCCCGCCTGTCAGAGGCACCGTCAAATCTTCAAAATTATTGTACAACCCGGAGTAGGCGATCAAACCATTTTTCTGTTGTTTGATTTTTATATCTTTGCCTAATCTATAGAAGGCGGCCTCATTGCTGCGGCAAACATTCTCCAGCACATCTATTACTCTTTTTTGTTTTGCCGCCGTAATACAAACACCCTGTTTTTTAATTATGCCCGCTTTTTCCCGGGCGATTGCCGATAAAGTCTTTCCCAGATAAACTGTATGATCAAAACCAATATTGGTGATGACTGAAACGAGAGGCCGACAGACATTTGTTGCATCCAACCTGCCGCCCAGACCTGTTTCCAGAACGGCTATATCAATTTTTCGGTGCTGAAAATACAGTAAGGCTGCCGCAGTCAACACTTCAAAATAAGTCACCGGCTGTTCGATTTTTTGTTTTACCGCAGAAATTATTTTACGAAAATCACCGGCCGAAATCTGCCTTTTATTCACCCGGATTCTCTCCCGCACGTCGATTAAATGCGGTGATGTGTAAAGACCGGTTTTATAACCGGCCGCCTGCAGCATCGAAGCGGTCATCGCCGCCGTCGACCCCTTCCCGTTGGTGCCGGCAATCAGGATTGTCTGATAGGAATTTTGCGGATTGCCGAGGCGCGATAAAAGCTCGGAAATTGCTGTCAGCCCGAAGCGCATGACGTCGATATTCAGGCTGGTAATATATGCGGCAGGATCAAATTTGTTCATTGCTTTGGCTTGTAATTAAATACGGATTCTCTGACCATCTTCGATTATATGTATTTCCCGGTCTTTTATCGCAGCAACTTCCTTCCGGATAATTTTACGGTAGACGGGCTTAATGTGGTAAACATAAATAGCGGGCTTAGCCGGGTCCAGTTTTTCAAGCTCAGCCTCAAGATAATGCGGAGTAAGATGACCCGTTTTATCGGCGACGTCACTCATCCCGTTGGGCAAAGAAGTTTCAATAAATATGGCCTGTAGTCCTTTGATTTTTTCCGCTGTTCGCCAGATTTCTTCCGTCGGCCCCGTGTCTCCCATAAATATTACTGACCGACCCTCTGTTTCAATGATGTAGCCGACGGATTCAACTGAATGATGAAGATGAACGGCTTTTATTAGCAAGTCGCCGATTTTCTGTTTCCTTCCCGGTTTGATTACTTGAAACTTGACGACCGGTGTTTTGGGGCTGGGTATTCTGGAAAAATCAGGCCAGATAAGATTATTGAACAAGCACCGGTGGATTGCATCCAGAGTGCCCTTTGTGCCGACGATGACCAGCGGCTTTTCCCGGCGCTGATAGTAAATGTTGTCCGCCAGAAATACAATATCGCGAATATGGTCAAGGTGAGCATGGGTGACGAAAATATAATCGATCTTCTGCTGCTCACGCAGACTTAGAACAGAGGTAACGGCGCCGGCATCGACCAGAACATTTTGTCCGAGAAGGAAGCACGTCGTCTTATAATCAGGAAGCTGCGAACCGGAACAACCCAGCACCCGTACATTCATTAATATAGCCCCCGGCAGTTAATTGCTGAGCGAAGTAGCATACTTTCATACTACAGGCAATAACTTAATCTCTGTAACCAAAGTTTAACAAAGCCTTAACTGCTCTGAAACATGGAGATGCTATATTGCTGTAGTAACAAAATTATCGTTAAGAGGAGGCAGAAAATGTGTAAGCAGCAAATCAGCGAACAAGTAATAGAATCCAACAAAAATCTACTGGAAAACACGTTGGTATTCGTTCAAACGGAAAAAATTTTTTTTCATTTGTCTGAAAAGGCACCACTGTTAAAGGCGAAGAAAAGAATTACCCACAGGTATGGGAAAATTTATAGAAGGTTCTATGAAGATTACGAAGTCTCCACCGAGCATATAATGGCATTATACAGAATTGCCAATCAGGACTAGTGTTCAATCAGACAGCAATTGTCAATATTAAAGATGCGACCCTTTTATTTTCCTTTTATTTTCCGGAGTGTTTCCCAAATAGTAGTCTCTTGGGAAATGATATGGCTGCATATCACGCCGTTGCCGAAGTTTGATAAAAAGGCGACGGCAGTTCAGGATAAACACGATACACATGGCGATAGACATCATCCGCTTTTACCTGCACATCACCTTCCGTGTATTTATCCACCGGTAGCCCCGTCGAGTCGTTCCAAAGGAAATCCAAAATCGTCTGTCGCACGGCATCGCGAGTTGCTTCCTTATCCTGCCAGCGGCTGATACGCAGCTTTTCTTTTTTAAGCGTTTTGAGCAGATCCACCGCAACCGCTTTAACTTTCTTGATTTCTCCTGCTGATAAATCCGGTTTTTTCAAAAGATCAAAGACTGCCAGCGCTTCCTCATCCAGTCCTTCCCGGACAGCACGTATCTCTTCCTCCGTCATTTCGTCGATAAATCGCAGCAGCGCCTCGAAGGTCTGCTCAATGGTGACACGGTCCTTTTCACGATTATATTCAGCCACAATCTGCTCATAATGCCGCTGAAAGTCAGTCCGCAGGGGATTCCGTTCAAGTAGTCGCTGAAGTCGTGTTTCGATGGCAATCTTGAGATTTTGGACGGTTGTGCGTTTGGTCGCGTTCCGCTCGAATTCCCGCCTTAGCCGGTCAAAGTCGATCTTGCTGATGTCATAAGGAGCATTGTCAGCAACACCCCCCGCCTTCGTCTCAATGGCCTCGTCCACCACCTGATGCAATTGCCGGATGATGTCGCTGATGTCCGCCTGCTCGCGATCTTGCTGGAGACTATTATAAACGGCATTAATCGCTTCGTAATCCCGACGATAATCATTTACACCTGTCACCGTCAGGCAGGCCTTGAATTTCGAAAAGACCGCCCGGCACATCACTTCGAATCGTTTCCGTGTTTCGTCATTCTCATTGGCCGCTTCCTTGGCTGTGGCAATGGCTGCGTTGCGCTCAAAGCCTTTCTTTTTAATGATGTTGTCCAGCGACGCACCCCGCTCGGATAAGAAGGTCTTTACAAATGAGATGGCTTGTGCCAGGTCGGCCAGCAGTTCTTCTTCCGGTTTGGCCGGTTCTTCTTCGCCGCCTTCTCCCGGACGTCCCGTATCGCCTGTTCCGGCAAAGGTTGCCAGCGCCTTACGCAGATGCTTGAGAATACCGCAGTAATCCACAATCATGCCGTTGTTCTTGCCTTCGTTCACGCGGTTGGCGCGGGCGATGGCCTGCATCAGCGTATGCGCCTTGAGTGGCTTGTCCAGATAAAGTGTCGAAAGCGACGGCACATCGAAACCCGTCAGCCACATGGCGCAGACAATAGCGATGCGAAACGGATGTTCTTCTTCCTTGAAGGCGTCGTCCACCGCCATCCGCTGCATGTTGCGAAACTGCGGTTTGAGCCGCATGGCCTCGGGCAGGTCCATCCCGTCTTTGATCAGGCGGCGATGTGGCGTGATGTCCAGACCCCACTTGCGGAACTTGTCAACCTCGCCCTGCTCCTCGCTCACCACCACCGCCGTTCGGGTCTCACGCATCCAGGCAATCTGTCGCTGGCGATATTGCTCTTCCTGTTCATCTCCCGCGTTTGCCAATTCGGCAGTCAATGCGGCAATCCGTTCTTCCCAATACTTGGCAATCAAGTTATACATCTTCACGCAGGTGATTTTATCAATACACACAAGCATGGCTTTGCCGGTTTCCCAGGTTTTGGAATAGTTCTCCACGAAATCGCGCGCCACCTGATCCAGCCGTTTGTCGGCGGTGATGATGTGGTAGTCGCGCTTGAGTTCCTGTTCAAGGCGCTGGGCTACATCAATGTCGCTGGTTTCCAGTTCCTCCAGTTTGGCGGCAATGCGTTCGTTGAGATCACCCACCGATATACCCAGCTTGTCACCACGGGCGTCGTAATAAAGCGGTACGGTCGCCTTGTCTTCCACCGCCCGCTGGAAATCATAGGTCGAAACATAGGCGCCGAACACCCGCCGTGTGATCTCGTCATCCGAAAAAAGCGGCGTGCCGGTGAATCCGATATAGGAAGCTTTCGGCAGGGCATTGCGCATGTTCAGCGCCAGCGTGCCGTACTGCGTGCGATGCGCCTCGTCCGTAATAACGATAATGTCGTCGCGTTCCGAATATGGCTGGGTTAGTTCCACGTCCTTGTTGAACTTCTGAATCAGAGAAAAGATGTGCGTCTTTTGCAGGGTCAGAAGCCTGTTCAAATTCTCTCCGCCTGTCGCCCGGCACGGATCGCGATCATTATCCACAACACCGCATCCGGCAAAGGTTTTGTAAATCTGCGTGTCCAGATCATCGCGGTCGGTCAGCACCAGAAAGGTGAAATTCCCGCCCAGCCTGCGGTGGATTTTCCGGGTGAATAAAACCATTGAGTAGCTCTTGCCCGCCCCCTGAGTGTGCCAGAAAACACCCAGTTTGCCGTCCCGGTTCTTGCGGTCGCGCACTGCGTCAATGGCGCGGTTCACGCCGAGGAACTGATGATTGCGGGCCAGAATCTTTTTGGTATCACCGGTTGAATCGTCAAAGAGAATGAAGTTTTCCACGATATCTATGAAATTTGTCCTGTCGCAAACGCCCTTGAGCAGCGTTTCCATATCCACCACGCCCGGCTCATCCTCGGCCAGACGTTTCCATTCGTGGAAATGTTCGAAGCGGCTGGTCACCGACCCGATTTTCGCCTCCACGCCGTTGGCCAGTGCCACGATGGCGTTGTGATGGAAAAGATGCGGCACGGTGTCTTTGTAGTCCTTGAAATTATTATCATAGGCGACGCGGATGTCCCTGCCGACGGTCTTGAGTTCCATGAACAAAAGCGGGATCCCATTGACGAATCCCACAATGTCGGCGCGGCGGCGGTAGAGATCACCCCGCACCCATAGTTCTCGCACGCAGAGAAAGTCGTTTTTATCAGGATTAGTAAAGTCCAGCACACGCAGGCGCTCCTTGACCCGCTCGCCCTTGTCGTTGCGGAAGGAGACCTGCACACCGTCGCGGAGGAGATTGTATTTGTCACGGTTTGTGGCGATAAGCGATTGCATGGCCGTCGTCGCCACCATCTGTCGCACCGCGTCGTCGTAAGCTTCATCGGGCAGTCCGGGATTGAGCTCCGTCAGTTTCCGGCGCAGGGGCCTTGTGAGCACGACTTCGCGGTCGGATGATCGTCCCAGCAGACTTTTCGGCCCGAAGTCCTCGTTGTTATAGGCATAGACGGATTGCCAGCCGAGTTTATGCTCCAGGTATTCGGCGGTGGTTTGCTGGACAAGAGTGTCTTCGGTGTAAGGTGTCGGCATTATTCTTCACCTTCCTTGAGGCCGTTCAGCCATTTTTTCCCCTTGTCGGTTATCCTGTATTTCTGATTACGACTGCGAGGTTTTTCAGGGTATGTCATCTGCACGATACCGCCATCCAGCGCCGGCCTTAAATAGCTGTTGACAAAATGCATACGGTCCTTCAGGTCCAGGGCATCCATAATTTCATCGCGACCCATCTCACCGCGCATGCTTTCCGCAAGTCTCCTGACATGCTGGGTCACATGCGGGGCAACATGCAGGGTGTCTTGCTGGGTCGTAATGCCCCTTTTAGCGCCGTTCGTCGCCTGCGGTTGCCGCCGATCCATCTTTTTCTTATCCAATGTCCTGTGAAAAACAACTGTAAACCAATTCTCTGACACCTCTATTCCGGGTTCCAGAACGCCATATTCCCGGCACAGGTTCCGGATGCGCTTGATGCCCGAACCTATATGTTCCACAGCTTCCATGCGGTGCAGCATACCAAACAGCAGCGGATTGCGCGGGATGCTCTTGAATCCGAGATCGTTTACGGTCATCCCAGCCGGCAGACCGCCGGGACTGACGATTTCGATCCGATCCTTGAAAATATAGATTTGCACATTGCCCGTAGAACGGTAATTACGGTGCGCAATGGCGTTGACCACCGCCTCGCGCAGCGCCTCTTCCGGCAGTTCCGGCCGTTCTTCGCGCTTTACATGCCTGATAATGTATTCCACGTTAATTTTGGAAAGAATGAACGCAATCACTTCATCAATCAGGGAATAAACATCGGAATGAAAACCGCGCCTGTCGAGAATACGCTCCTTGTCGGTACCCATGAATAGAGCACAAGCGACGTCGGCGCTGATGGTAAATTTTCGGATGTCCTTTGCCAGCAGCCAAGCGCCGGCGTGTGTCATTTGTCCGTCCCGTACCAGATGCAGATTTTCCAAAGCAGGCAGAGCCTCCATGGTCGTGGGAATCTTTGCCCGTTTTTGAAAACGTTCCCAGACGTCTTTGGTCAAATCCTTTATCAGCGAGAACCGGCTGCAAGGCGTTTCGTCAAAATGAACAAGCCCCTCCTTAAAGAAGAATTCGCGGATTTCCTCGCGGGACATCTGCTGCGATGTCGCTCCTTCGCGCATGAAAAACTTGCCGCCAAACGAATAAGGTTTGCCGGACTGCCGGGGCACGGTCACGCATATTATCTGCCCGACACTGTCAACATCCACCGAGATGGGCGGATCAGCGCTCCTCGCGATGGCTTGAATTTCGGACTTAAGGCGGTTGTGGTCGTCAACACCGACCATTTCTCCGCTATCCGAAACTCCAATTAGAATAACCCCGCCCGTGGCATTGGCAAATGCGCAGATTTCCCGTCCGAGATTCGATGTGCCCGACCGTTTGAATTCGGTGGTGAACCCTTCACCCAGCGCAATGATATCCTTGAGTTGTCTTTTGTTCATACGGCGATTTCTCCATTCATCAGGCGGGGGAGGAGGAGGTCGCGGGCTTTAATAAGATTTCTATTTTGCCCTGACAGCACATCTATTTGATTAAGAATCGGACATACGCTTTCTGTAAATAAATCAATAAGATTTTTATCCGGAACAACAAACGGAATCATCTTGAATGTATCAATAATAATGGCATCAAATACAGCGCCCACTGCCCGACTGCGAAACTGCTCTATGCTTTCGACTAATGCAAAATACAAAAAATGCTGATTTAGGGAAGCTCTGGCAATAAGCGCATAGCAAGATTGATTCATTGCCATTGTTCGCTGGGCAAGATTAATTTTTCCAACCGTACCTCGTGCCGTTATAAATATGGTGTCTTTATCATAAAGCTTACTGTTGCAGTTTTTAAGACCTTCTTCCGTGATAAATTTCTCTATCTCGAATACATAAGCGTAATCAACCGAATCCTTGGGCGTATAGAAAGGAATATCCCCATCCCAATATGCAGGATTGGTTGTTTTAGGTGTGCCTCCGCTTAAAACGTCCATAACCTCTATAGCAGTCTTCTTCTCCCACCCCACCGGGATGCCGTTGATGATTTTGGTGTGTTCGTGGCCGGGGAAGCGGAGGTGGACGAACCATTCCTTGTATAAAAGCCGCGCCGCCTGCTCCAAAAGCTGAATCCGCCGCCGGTTGTTCTCAATCAGATCGTCATAGGCGGAGAGGATGGAGGCAATGCGTTTTTGTTCTTTAATTGGTGGTAGTTCAACTCTAAAGTTATCTAAGATTCCCTTTGTAAGATATTGTGTAGCTGCACCGATGGAAGCAGATTGGAAATGTGAAAGTGCGGGTCGCAACGAATAATAAAGAAACCTTGTATCCAAAATTTGATTATCCTTTGATTCGATTACGTAAGTGCGCTGATAGGCATTGAATTGACCTTCATAATATTTCAGTGGGAAAATGCCTTCAGCATTATTGCCACCTAATAGAACCGCTTTTGTATCAAAAGCAGGCTTATCAATTCGGAGTGTTTGTTGTGAACACGTGAAGAATGGATAATCACCGTCCTTAACAGAAGCATTAGAATCAAGTTTACCTGTTCTCATTGAGGCGACATCAGCCAATCTTGCTTTAGGCCAACTCATATCCCCAGCTCCTCAAAATTCTATTTAATCGCCGCGGCGATTGTATATTTGTTTGTCATCATCCCATCCCCGGCAAACCGGTTGTTTCCGCAAAACGAAACGCCATCCCCCGTAGGGGCACGGCGCGCCGTGCCCTTACAAATTGCGGTGCCCCTACAAATCCATCACGTCAACATCATCCATTTTGCACCCTGCCGTGGCCTTCCCGGCATGGGGGTTTTCTTTGTCCATATCCCATTTTGCCGGGTTGTCGATGATGTATTGCCGTATGCGGTTCAATTCATCTTCGTTGCGGATCACATGTTCGTAATAATTGCGCTGCCACAACGGTTCGCCCGGCATTTGACGCATTTCGTTGATGCGTTTGGTCACGGCTGATTTGAATGCACGAATGACCGTTGGAATCGACCCTGGCACCGGTTGCCCGAACCGTTCAATTGTAGGAGCACGGCATGCCGTGCCCCTACGGTTTGCCGTGCCCCTGTCGCCTGCAATCGCCAAAACACCATGAATATGATTTGGCATGACCACAAATGTGTCCAAATCAACATGAGGGAAATGTTCGGGAACCTCATTCCAGCATCGCACAACGCATTCACCCGCAATATGCAATTCCATTTTCCCGCCCACGATTTCGCCCAACAGGCATTCTCTGTTCTTTGTGCAGACGGTAACGAAATAGGCCCCGTTTTGCGAATAGTCATAACCGGACAGACGAATGGAGCGCCGGTGATGTTTGTCGGGACAGTAGGTCATATCCCCAGCTCCTCGAAATTCTTCCTGATCTTAGCCGCCAGTTTTACCGCCTCGGCGTTGAGGTCTTCGAGTTCCACGTGGATTTCGCGCAGGGCTTCCTCAAAATCGAATTCTTCATCCACTTCTTCGGGAGCAACGCCGACATAGCGCCCGGGAGTCAGCGACCAGTCGTTGGCTTCGATTTCGGCGCGGCCGACGAGCTTGACCAGCCCTTCGACATCGCGAAGTTTCGCCTCCGGAAATCGCTCGGTCAGCCAGTGGGCCTGCTTCCAGAAATAGCGCACCTGCTTGAGCTGCTCTACGGCCATCTGCCTTGCTTCATCGGCAGTTTTGCGGTTGCGGGTGATATCACGTCCCGTCCAGTGCTCGCTTTCTTTGGCGTTACAGTCGTTTTCGCAGATTTCAATGAGCCGGGAAATGAGCTTATAGAGCAGATCGGCCTGTTTGATGAGGTCACGGCTGGCCTCGGCAAGCGGCGCCAGGCGTTCCACCGCTTTTTTGAGTTCCCCGTTGGTGGTTGGGGCACGGCGCGCCGTGCCCGTACTTTCCCATGCCGTCTGCTCCGAGGCAAGCATTTTCTGGAAAGATTCGACATCCGTTATGAAAGCGGACGTGGTATCGTCGAGTTCCTTGAGCGTCTCAGCATGCGGGCCGTCTTTGGCAAGCATCTTCAGAAACGGCTGGAGCGTTTCGCGCAGTGAATCACTTGCTTTGATGAAAGACGGGATCGGTTCGACGGTTTCGCCTGTGTCATCCTTGCCGGAAAAACAGCCTTCTGCTTCGGTAAGTGTTTGCCGGCAGTAACCGGCAACTAATTCCAGAAATTTTTCGGTACAGCCCCGGTAAAGCCAGACGATGGCCAGAAGATTTTGCTCCTGTTCTGGAGAAAAGTCGTAAATCTTGCGGGTGACCTTGCGGTAAACGTTGCGCGCGTCTATCATCAGCACCTTGTCTTTGTGCACTTCGGGTTTGGCGCGGTTGAGAAACCACAGTTCGCAGGGAACCGTGCGAGTGTAAAAGAAGTTGGAGCGGATGGCGATCATAACATCCACATCGCCGCTTTCGATGAGCTTCCGGCGGACTTTGGCTTCATCGCGCCCGGCGCTGGACGCCTGCGAGGACATGACAAAGCCCGCCCGGCCATACTCATTGAGGTAGCTGTAAAAATAGCTGATCCAGACATAGTTGCCGTTTTGCACCTTGTCTTTCTTGTTGACGCCCGGCAGGCCGAACGGCAGCCTAGGGTCGCTCTTGACCTTGTCGGCGTCTATTTCATCAACATTGAACGGCGGATTGGCCATCACAAAGTCGGCCTTCCCCAGCAGTTCATGCGGGTCTTCATAATAGGTGATGGCCTTCTGGATGTTGCCTTCCAGACCGTGGACGGCCAGATTCATTTTGGCCAGACGGATGGTGGTGGCGTTTTTTTCCAATCCGAAGAAGGTGAGCCTGTCCACCGGGTTTTGATGACGGCGTTCGACAAAGCGGGCGCTCTGAACGAACATGCCGCCGGAACCGCAGGCCGGATCAAGCACAATGCCGCTTTGGGGTTCCAGCACGTTGGCGATGAGCGAGACCAGCGAAACGGGCGTGAAGAATTCGCCTCCGTCGTGGGCTTTCTGGTCGGCAAACTGGGTGAGGAAATATTCGTAGATGCGGCCGAACACGTCGCCCGAAACACGCTTGAGTTCTTCGGGATTAAGGGTACGCAAAAGCTGGCCTAAAACGTCGTTGTCAAGTTCCTGATATTCAGACTTGGGCAGAACGCCGCGCAGGTTTTCGTAGTCTGCCTCGATGGATTCCATCGCCTCAATGATGGCCTTGGCCCGGTCGTCGCTGTCGGTGAGAGCGACAAGAAAATCAAACTGGGCCTTGGGCTGGAGAAAGATGGCGCTCTTTTGCGAGAAGTCTTCCTTGGTGAGCGGCCTTGTCTTGCCGCCGCGTTTAGGCAGGTTTGCTTCGATATTGTCTTTGACTGCAAGATAGCGACTGTAAGCGTGGCGCAAAAATACCAGCCCCATAACGGGCAGAAAGTATTCGTTGCTGGCGTAATTGGAATTGGCCCGCAGGGTATCGGCCGCAGTCCAGAGCCGTTTTTCAATCGCTTCAATGTGTTCAAGCTGGGGCATCGCGTTATTGATCCCCAGCAATATTTTTTGTGTATTCCATGGTCTTTTGAGCGCCAATTCAATTGATTGATAATTGCTGATCGGACAAAATCGTATGCATTAAGACCATAAAAAAGTCCTTTTTGCAAATGATAAGCTAAAACAAACATGGGAGGGAACTATGTATATGTCAGTTTTCCGGATATGAAGATTCTTAACCATCGCTTTTTTCGAGGGGAAATAAAGCGCTACTTTGGCGCCTTGTCCCAGTTGACTGGTGATTTCCATTTTGCCGCCGTGAGCAATCATTAAGTGTTTGACAATCGCTAAGCCCAGGCCGGTGCCCCCCAACTCGCGTGACCTGTTTTTATCCACCCGGTAGAAGCGCTCCTCCAGCCGCTCTTTCTCTTCTATGGTAATTGACTGTTTTATCCTCAAACAATCAAACTTCGGGAATATATACCTTTTCGATCGATAACAAACAAAATGCACAACACCCTTTTTATAAAATGCATTGCAATCTGATATAACCAGGAGTAGAAAGTAATTAAAGAACAAACAATATGTGCATGTCGTAAAGATCATCAAACCCGTTTGCCGAAAGAACATTGCTCCGACATCTAAGTTTTATTCGACTTGAATTCTAATTTATATAGGAAAATTCTTATGAAGAAAATAATTCTGGAAGGGCAGTCAACGTATGATGGAGCCGGAGTTAAGCTTAATCGTATTTTCGCGCGTCGACATGCAAAGCTCACCGATCCCTTTCTTCTCCTCGACCATTTTGGTTCAGACAATCCCGATGATTATATAAAAGGCTTTCCCTGGCATCCGCATCGCGGAATTGAGACAGTAACCTACATGCTTGATGGAACGGTTGAGCATGGCGACAGCATCGGACATTCGGGCACTATAGGAACGGGAGATATCCAATGGATGACGGCGGGGGGTGGTGTCATCCATCAGGAAATGCCGAAGCCTTCTTCTAAAGGAATGATGCATGGTTTACAGTTATGGGTCAATCTGCCGGCGAAAAATAAGATGATGGAGCCGCGTTACCGGGGAATATTCGAAAGTGAAGTACCGGTTGTCAGGTTTCCGGAGGGAGAAGTGCGGGTCATTGCCGGCTCTTACCAAAATGTAAACGGCCCCGTGCGGGAGCTGATAGTTGACGTTATATACCTGGATGTCCGATTAAAAAAAAGGATGACCCTGGCGCATGAAGCCGGGGAAGGGTATACCAGTCTTTGTTATCTTATCGAAGGAACAGCCGTATTTGATGATGCCTTAGTGGAAAAGGGACACTTGATGTTATTCACCGAAGCAGGAAATATTGCCGTGAAGGCGATGGAAGATATTCATTACATATTTGTTACCGGCAAACAGCTGGGCGAACCAATTGCCTGGGGCGGCCCGATCGTTATGAATACCCAGGAAGAGCTTGATATTGCGTTCAAAGAACTTGAACAAGGTACGTTTATCAAGAAAAAATAAAAAAGTGAACATGAAGATCAACAACAGACCGGAAGTCATCCTGAAACTTGCCCGGCAGTTCATGGAAAGCCGGATTATTCTGTCGGCGGCCGAGCTGAATATTTTTTCTCATTTGGACGGAACACCATCGACAGCCCAAGATCTTGCCGACCGGCTGCATGCCGATCTGCGGGGCCTGACTATCCTTCTTGATGCCCTGGCGGCGATGGACCTTCTTTCCAAACATAAAGACACTTATATAACCAACGCCGACGCCGCCCCTTTCCTTACCGATAAGAGTCCCGGGTCGGTCCTGCCTATGCTCCACCACACAGCCCACCTCTGGGAAAGCTGGTCTGATCTTACCTCTAAAGTAAAAAAGCACGGGGCAAGCGAAACCCCGGTATCTTCCGCTCGTAATGCGGATGAACTTAATGCCTTTATTGGTGCTATGCATGTAGTGGGGATGCCCCTCGCACAGAAAATCGTGAAGGCTGTCAAGCCCGGTGCGGCGAGGAATATGATCGACGTAGGCGGTGCGTCCGGTACTTACACTATTGCCTTTCTTAAGGCCGTCCCGAAAATGAAGGCCACTCTTTTCGACAGGCCCGCCGTCATTGAACTGGCCAGGGACCGCCTGATCGAGGCAAGGATGCTCGACAGGGTCCATCTCGTACCGGGTGATTTTTACGGAGACGAACTGCCCGGCGGGCATGACCTGGCCATGCTGTCCGCCATTATTCACCAGAACAGTCCCGGAGAAAACGTCAAGCTGTTCCGGAAAGTGCTGCGGACAATTGTTTCCGGGGGGCGGATTATCATCCGCGATCATGTCATGGAGCCCGATCGAACCAAACCCAAAGACGGGGCGATTTTTGCCGTCAACATGCTTGTGAACACGGAAGGGGGTTCCACCTACACCTTCGATGAAATCAGGAATTGGCTGATGCAGGCCGGATTCGTGAATGTGCGGTTACTCAGGGTCGGAAAGCACATGGATGCATTGGTCGAAGCTTTCAAACCTTAATGCACCAAGTATTGAGGTCAATGTAGTTTAAACTTTCGCCAGGGGGAAATAAAGCGCTACTTTGGTGCCTTGTCCCAGTTGACTGGTGATTTCCATTTTGCCGCCGTGGGCAATCATGAGGTGTTTGACAATCGATAAGCCCAGGCCGGTGCCGCCCAACTCGCGTGATCTGTTTTTATCCACCCGGTAGAAGCGCTCCCCCAGCCGCTCTATTTCTTCTTTGGGAATGCCGATTCCCGTATCACTGATCGTTGTTACAATGTATCCGTTAGCTTCTTTGGCGTCCACGCTTACTTTCCCGTTTTCCGGCGTGAATTTAACGGCATTGTCCAGCACATTGACGAATATCTGCGCCAGCCGATCCCTGTCCGCTTTGATCTGCGGCGCTTTTTCACCAACAAGATTGGTGATTGCAATATTTTTTAACTTCGCCTTTGGCTCTATCAGCGGCAATACATTGTTTAAGGCATCGGCCAGAGAAGTATTTTCGAAATTAATCTTTACTTCGCCCAGTTCAATTTTCGATATTGTTAATAAATCTTCCACCAGCCGGTTCAAGCGTCCGGCATGCTTTAATATGATGTCGATAAACTTTCGCGCTTCGTCCGGTTTTTCAATTGCACCCTCCCGCAGCGTCTCCAGATATCCAAGGATGGCCGTAAGCGGCGTGCGTATTTCGTGGGTAACGTTGGCAACAAAATCAACTCTTACCTGCTCCAATTTCTTCAGGCGCGTGATGTCGTGAAAGACGATCATGGTCTTTTCGCTGCCCTTGTCGCCCTGAATTCCGGAAATGCTCACAGTCAACACAACCGGCTGCCGGCTGCCCAAAGTAATTTCCCGTGATACCGGTTCCCGCGTCTGCTTGTACGTCAGAAAAGCTCTCTGCAAATCCACACTGCGGGAAACTTCGATCAATGTCTTACCGGTTACATCGCCAAACCGCAGGGCCAATATGTTGTTCATGGCCCGGTTGACAACTTCAATCCTGTCCGCCGCATCGAGAATCATGACTCCTTCGGTCATGCTGGCAAATGCAGTGACCAGTTTGCTGCTTTCTTCGTTCGCGATGTGGATTTTACTGTTGAGTTCTTCGACCAGATAATTGATATTGTCCGCCAATGTTTTTGTTTCATCGGAAGTGTTGATAAAGATGGTTCCCGATGTATCGCCCCTGCGCAGCCTTTCCGTGAATCTCTCCATGGCCTCAATAGGAGCGGCCAGACGATGGGCAAACAGCAATGCTATAATAATCGACAGGACGGCGACAATCAGCATGGTCAGTAAAAAAGAATTATATATGCTTTTAATGGTATCGTGCACATCGTGCAGAGGACGCGCCAGACGGACATAACCGGTTGTGTCCTGCCCGTTTTTTACGGGCACCGCAACATAGAGCATGTCAACAGCGGCGCTTGTGCTGTAGCGGATTGCATGGCCTTTTCCTTTAAGCCGGGATTCCCGTATCTCAGGCCGGTTCAAATGATTTTCCAGCTCTTCACTTTTTTTCTCCGAATCCGCCAGCACCTTGCCTTCGGCATCGATCAGAGTGACGCGCGCACCGGAAATGCGGGCAATCTGGGGGATCTGCCCGGCTATTGTCGCCGTCGAACTTAAATCCACCAGTTCGGCATAAGTCAACAACTGATCTCTTATTTGATCCGTCATGACCTTTTTCATCTCATCGCGAATAAACAGGCTGAGAACTGAAAAAGAGACCGCAATGATCGCCAGATACGTACCGAATATTTTAAAAAACAGGCTTCGTCTCATAAATTAATTCTTCCGGAAAAAGAAACGTTAGTCAGCAGGCTCCTCATGGCGCACGCTTTCGCCGGTAACCATGTAAACGACCATATCGGCGATGCCTTTGGCATGATCGGAAATCCGCTCCAGGTTTTTCGATATCTGGGTAATAATCATCGCCCTGTGAATAGATCGAGGGTCTTCCATCATATAGGTGAGCAACTCACGAAAAATCTGCTCGTTCAGGTTGTCAATTATTTCGTCGTCTTTCCTTACCTTGTTAGCCAGGACGATGTCTTCGCGCACAAAAGAATCAATGCTTTCACGGATCATGCTGCGGGCGATCTCGGCCATGCGCGGCATATCAATATAAGGTTTTAATTGCGGCTCTTCGTTAAGGATTATTATTTTTTCCGCGATGTTGGACGCCATATCGCCGATTCTTTCCAGATGACCGTTGATTTTGATGGCTGTCGTGATGAATCTCAAGTCCCTGGCGGCGGGCTGCCTCAGGGCCAGAAGACGAATGCATTTCTCTTCTATCTCCACATCCAGAGCATCGATCTGATCGTCCTCCTCCATGACTTTTTCCGCCAGCAGCGAGTCTTTCCTCAGCAATGCTTCAACATCTTTAGCGATGGCCTGTTCAACCAGCGCCGCCATATAAATCAGGCTATCCTTGACTTTCTGCAATTCTTTTTCATATTGAATGCTGGTATGTCGCTTTTCTTCCATGTATTCTTCTCCTTAACCGAATCTGCCCGTTATATAATCTTCCGTCTGAGCCACATCGGGTTTAGTAAAGATCTTTTCCGTTTTATTATACTCGATCAACCTTCCCAGATAAAAGAACGCCGTTTCATCGGAAATGCGCGCCGCCTGCTGCATATTATGCGTAACGATAATTATTGTATAATTAATTTTCAGCTCTTCGATCAATTCCTCAATCTTGGCCGTGGAAATCGGATCCAGCGCCGAGGTCGGCTCATCCATCAGCAAAACGTCCGGCTTCATAGCCAAAGCGCGGGCAATGCAAAGCCGCTGCTGCTGCCCCCCGGACAGGGTCATGGCGGATTTATGCAGGATATCTTTTACTTCATCCCACAGGACCGCCTGTTTTAAACTTTGTTCAACCAGATCGTCCAGATCGCTCTTATTGTTGGACCACATCAGTTTGGGACCATAAGTGATGTTGTTGTAAATTGTTTTGGGAAAAGGATTCGGCTTCTGAAAAACCATGCCGATTTTTTTGCGTATTTCCACCGGATCGACACCGGCGGAGTAAATATTATTGCCTTCAAAAAGGATTTCCCCTTCGACACGCGTTCCGTCAATCAGGTCATTCATTCTGTTCAACAGCCGCAGCAGCGTCGACTTGCCGCAGCCGGAAGGACCGATGAGCGCCGTGACACTATTCGGGGCAAACTCCATATTGATGTCGGTCAGCGCTTTTACCCGGCCGTAATAAAAATTGACATTGCGTAACGTAATGATGGATGCGTCCGCCATGATTACCACCTTTTTCGCTTTCTCATATAACTGCGGATGACTATTGCTATAAGATCGATGCCCAGAACCAGCGCCACCAAAACCAGCACCGTGCCGTACTGCAGCGGCCTCGTTTCCTCGATATTCGTGCCGGCCGTAGCCAGCACGTAAATATGATAAGGCAAGGCCATAACTTCATCAAAAATGGAACCGGGCAGTTTGGCGGTAAAAAAAGCTGCCGCTGTAAACATGATGGGCGCTGTTTCACCGGCGGCGCGGCCTATTCCCAAAATAGAACCCGTCAATATCCCCGGCAGTGCGGCAGGCAGAACAACCCGCAGCGTCGTCTGCCATTTGGACACACCCAGAGCCAGCGATGCTTCGCGGAAGGTTTGCGGCACCGCTTTTAAGGCCTCTTCGGAAGCCCCGATTATTGTCGGCATTATTAAAAAACCCAGGGTCAGGGAGCCGGACAAGATGCTGGAACCGAATTTAAGAAACACTACAAAAAACCCGAGGCCGAAGAGGCCAAAGACAACTGAGGGAACACCCGCCAGACAGTTGATGCCAATTCTGATAGTCCGAATTATCCTTCCCTGCCGGGCGTATTCCGTCAGGTAAATTGCGGAGACCACACCCAGGGGCAGGCCGACGGTTATTGCTCCAACTGTCAGATAAATCGTACCCAATATGGCGGGCAGAATTCCGCCTTTTGTCATGGAATCAGTCGGCGGTCGAGTTATAAATTCCCAGCTGATCGCACCGATGCCGTGAATTACTATATAAAGCAGAACACCACCCAGCGCCAGAGCGATAAGCAGAGCGGAAAGGCGCACGGCAGCGAAGAACGCCTGCTGCCTGATGTACCGCCATTTCATGGAATATGTTTTTGTTGCGTCCATTCTTTTTGCCAACTTATCTTTATAATGTCGCCGATCCTGATTGCCTAAACCTGTGAGATACGTGATCAGCAACAAGATTGAAAATTAATGTCAGGGCAAACAAGACAATACCTGTGGCGAAAAGCGCCTGATAATGCAAAGAGCGGTACGGCGCCTCTCCCATTTCCGCAGCGATGCTTGCCGGCATGGGACGCACCGAATCAAACAGGCTTTCCGGAATGGCGGCGGCGCCGCCGGCAACCATGAGCACGACCATCGTTTCGCCGATCGCCCGCGACATTCCCAGAATAACCGCCGTGGAGACGCCGGATAAAGCGGTGGGTAAAATTACTTTGGTTATAGTTTCAAATTTTGTCGCGCCTAAAGCATATGACGCCTCTTTGAATTCACGCGGTACGGCATACAGGGCATCTTCCGAAATACTGGAGATGGTCGGTATCGCCATGATCGCCAGAATGACCGACGCATTGATAATATTTAACCCCGTAGGCAGATCAAAAGTATCCTGCAGCCAGGGTGCAACAACAATCATACCGAAGAACCCGAGGATAACAGAAGGAAGGCCGGCCAGAAGCTCGATGATGGATTTGAGAATTTCCTTAAGAGAAGCGGGTGCTATCTCCGCAATGTAAATTGCCGAAAGCACTCCCAGCGGCACGGCAATCAGCGTAGAAATCAACGTTACCACCAGCGACCCGAAAATCAATGGAAAGATGCCAAACAGCGGCGGATCGGCTGTCGGATACCACTCCATCCCAAAAATAAAATCCCATAAAGAGATTTTTTTGAAAATCGGCAAACCTTCGCGGAAAAGAGAAAAGACTATCAAACCCAGCACCAGTACCGATACCAACGCGAAAAGAAACAAAATAAATTTAATAATTTTTTCTTTTGTATGTCTAGTCATGTTTCTCTTCTATATGTTAATCAATTTGTTCTATCAGCCATTGTTTGATTCGTTTATCGATCTGGTCACGCACTTCTCTGAACTTCTGTAATTTTTCATTATCTGAGCCGTCAAACACTGTCGGGTCTTCAAAAGCCCAGTGAAGCCGATGGCTAATATCGGGGAAAGTTGCCGGACATTTTTCTTCTGCATCGGAACAGACAGTAATCAAATATCCAAAATGTCTCCGCCCCATGTATTCACGAACGTGTTTAGCATAATGACCTTCGAGATTAAGGTGAATTTCCTGCATAACTTGCCTGGTAAGCGGATGAATTTCTTTCGGTTCCAGCCCAGCGCTATATACGTCATATTTATCCCCCGCATATTTTCTCAGCAGGGCTTCCGCCATTTGACTGCGGGCGGAATTGCCGGTACATAAAAACAACACTCTGGTCTTGTTCATTACTGTTCACCGTAAGTCGTTATATATGGAGAATAACAACTTCCTCAATGCCGGCGTCTTTAATACGCAACCCCTCAATTTAAAGAGGGATTGTGCGTATTATGAAGCCTTTCCGGAATTTCCGGAATATTATTTCCTACCTTTTGGGGGAGATGTCAAAGGCACAAAACCTTCCTTTTTGACGATTGCCTGCCCCGCAGGACTTTTCAAGAAAGCTATAAATTTAGCTACTTCTCCAGTCGGTTCTCCATTTGTGTACATATAAAGTTCGCGGGAGAAAGGATATTGCCGCGAAAGAGCTGTTTGGACGGAAGCGGCGACGCCATTTACCTCCAGAGCCTTCACGCTTTTATTTAAATACCCCATTCCCAGATAACCGATGGCATACCTGTTTTTGGCCACCGCTGTAACTATAGCGCCGTTGGACGGCAGCATCTGCGCCCTCGGTGTTACTTTCGCTTTCTTCATCACAAAGTGATCCCATGATTCAAAAGTACCTGAAGACGAATCGCGGGAGATGACGACAATCTTCAAATCATCGCCGCCAACTTCCTTCCAGTTGGTTATTTTACCCTGATAGATAAGACTCAGTTGATCGGTGGATAAACCTTTTACTTTGTTTCTGGGATTGACGATGGGGATTAAGGCGTCATAGGCGACAACGTGCGCCACCGGTTTTACACCTTTTTTGGTGGCCAGCGCGACTTCCTCTTTCTTGATTTCCCGCGAGGAATTGCCGATGTGTGCGGTTTTATCAATCAATGCCTTGATGCCTTCACCGGAACCGCCGCCGGAAAGAGATATTTGCACTCCTTTGTTTGCTTTCATGTACGCTTCGAGTGCCGCCTGCGTAATGGGCAAAACCGTGGTGGATCCTTTAATCACAATAGAATCGGCAGCAAGAGCCCAACCGGCCGTAAAAATCACCAAAGACATAACCGCAATTAATTTCTTAATGATTCCGCTCACATTTCCCTCCATTTTTTAATATTGTCATTTTTAAACATCATGTTCAGCACAACGGTAAACGCACCCTCAAAGCTGCAATCCAGACTGGAAAAAACCTCTTATACGACGATGCAACGCGGATTTAATGTTCGACGGCAATATACACTTAAAATGTTACAATTTGATGACAATACGATAAAGAAATGAAAACAAAATGAGTATGTGGTGAATGACTCTACAGCCTCAACTTCAACATCAGTTAGTTAAATTTTGCAGCTGGTTGTCCGGTCTGCTGCCGGAGTCAATCTGATCAAGAATATTTTGGATATCTGAGGTCACAAAACGGCTGATTTTCGCTTCCAGTCGGCAAAGCTGCTCGAAATTCGAAGTGATAGATCGGATCCTTTCTTCCGTCGTACCATAGCGGACAATCAGATCGTCTACCCGCTCGGCAACGGTGACAATTCTGTCGTGCATTACCCTCTTGTCCGCGTAGTAAACCAGTTCTTTTTCCAGAAGCTCGCCTTCTTCCTGAAAGTCTTTAAGAACAACGTGTTCCTCAACCATCGCCCCGATAGTCGGGAATCCCAGCTGCGCCAGGAGATGGCCGCCGGAAACATCATGCTGCTCCCGCGTCTGGAGGGAGCGGGTCTTCGTAATATCATGAAGGAGGCATGCAGTGATAACGGCGGAGCGGCGGATATCGGTTCCATCCTTGAGATGATCCATAATAGCGGCGGCAACCCTGGCTACCTGCTTCGAATGGGCGACAATATTGGGAAGCATGGCATGGCTGGTCATCAGCTCATAGCACTCTTCAATTGTTGGAATTCTCATACCCTATAAAACACCTTGTCTCTTAAACCTTAATTTCGTTAAACTTATAGCCTATGCCACGAACGGTAAGAATGTATTGAGGATCATTGACGTCTTTCTCAATCTGACTGCGCAGACGCCGGATATGGACATCAACAGCCCTGGGGGTGACAAAAGTATCATCGCCCCAAACATTATCTATAATCTGCTCCCGAGAATAAACTCTGCCGGGGTGTTGAGTAAAGAAAAAAAGTAATTTTATCTCTGTGGGGCTCAGCATTACTCTTTTATCGTCAACGGTCACTTCATATGCGGCGTAATTAATTTTCAGCCCGCGATAAGAAAATTCGTCTTCCGGGAGCGGTTTCTTTTCTTTGTGCCGGCGGCGCAGAACAGCTCTGACCCGCGCCACAAGTTCCTTGACGCTGAATGGTTTGGTAATATAATCATCCGCGCCGATTTCCAGCCCTATTATTTTATCGGTTTCGTCACCCTTTGCCGTAACCATAATCACAGGCAAGTTAGCGGAATCAGGATTACTGCGTATTGTTTTACAAACATCAATGCCGGACATGCGGGGGAGCATCAGATCAAGTATCAGCAAATCGGGCTTTTGTAATTTAACCTGTCGCAAGGCTGCTTCACCGTCATACGCCTTGATGATGGAATATCCTTCCCTGGCCAGATTGTAAGAAATTAAATCGACGATGTCTTCTTCATCATCAGTAACAAGAATTTTTGCCATAAACTGCTTCCAAGCACAACTACGCGAATAATTTGAAAAACACTACCCCCTCACTACCGACTTCTGTAAAATTGGTTGTGCTGTTCTCAAATTGATTCTTAATTAATCGGCTGTTACTTTAAACACTTCATCACCGGGACGGACACGATCGGAAACTTTCACGCCAATAAAATCTCCGGCTACAGCCCTGGATACGGCTTTATTGTCCACTTCCATTGACTTTATTTCATCAATAAAATCTGTAGTGTGTCCGGAAAACTTGATCTTGTCGCCGACGTTAACTTCGCCATCTGTAATTTTTACCGCCGCCACCGAAGGTTTGGAAAAGAATTTGACCACCTCTCCGATTTTGATCTCTGCCATATTAACCTCCTCTGCACTTTTAAAATTAAAGCTATTTGGGCTGAGGACTGAAGGCAATCAATCTTCAGTCTGTATAATTTATTAAAATACATTTTTTAAAAACGGAATACAAGAATAAAAAAGGCAGGGTATTGTTTACCCTGCCTTCATTAAAGTTCAAATTTTTGTTTTTTTATGCAGCTGCTTCTTTTGCTTTAGCCTTCGACTTGGGCTTTGCTTTTTCCTTTTTTTCGTCAGGAATAAACTCGAGGATGGAAACAGGCGCATTATCTCCAAAACGGTATCCAACTTTAATTATCCTCGTATACCCGCCCTCACGGTTGCGAAAGCGCTCGGTGAGCTCACCAAAAAGCTTACTCACTGCAGATTTATCGCGAACAACCGACAGTGCTTGACGGCGCGCGTGTAAATCGCCTCTCTTGCCCAGAGTAATCATCTTTTCCGCCAATTTTCTCAGCTCTTTCGCTTTGCAGTCTGTCGTCCGAATACTTTCATGCTTTATTACGGAAGTAACCATATTACGAAGCATGGCTTCTTTATGGCTAGAAGTTCTACCTAGCTTTCTGCCCGCTTTACCATGATACATTGCTAATATCTTCCTTTCCTGACAGTCTATTATCTCAAAATAACTGTTTTTTTAATATATTTAATTACATTACTCGCTTTTTTCATTCCAGGGAGGAAAATCAAGTTTCATCCCGAAACTTAGATTATATTCATTAAGAATATCCTTGATTTCGCTCAAAGACTTGCGGCCAAAGTTTTTTGTTTTGAGCATTTCCGCTTCTGTTTTTTGCACCAGTTCGCCGATTGTATTTATTCCGGCGTTTTTCAAACAGTTGGCCGAACGCACGGACAATTCCAGGTCTTCCACCGTCCGCAATAACACTTCGTTCATATTACCTTTTTCATCGGCAACTTCCGGAACTACTTCTTCCTCTATCTCTTCAAAGTTGATGAAAACATCCAATTGCTGTTTCAATATTTTCGCGGAATAAGCAACAGCGTCTTCAGGTTTTAAGCTACCGTCGGTCCATACTTCCAGAACTAGCTTATCGTAATCGGTGATCTGACCGACGCGTGCGTTGGAAACTATATAGTTTACTTTTTTAATCGGCGAGAAAATAGCATCGATATTTATCGTGCCCTCAGGCTGGTCAGGATCCAACTCTTTTTTCGCGGGAGTGTATCCTTTGCCCATTTTCACAACTAATTCCGCCTTGAAAGAATTACCTTCCGAGGACATCAGAGCAATGTAATGATCGGGATTCAAAACTTCCACTGTTCCGTCGGTTATAATATCACCGGCTGTAATCACACCCGGGCGGGAAACATCTATGTGTACTAACCTCGTATCGCCTTGAGAAAGTTTGAAACGCACACCTTTTAAATTTAAAATTACATCGGTTACATCTTCTTTAATACCTGGAATCGTAGAAAATTCATGTAGTACATTATCAATTTTTATTGATACAATCGCAGCGCCTCGTATAGAAGAAAGCAACACTCTTCTTAAAGCATTTCCTAATGTTACTCCATATCCTCTTTCCAGCGGTTGAATGGTGAATTCACCGTATAACCGGGTATGTGTCGATTCATCCACATCTATACGCCTGGGACGTATCAAACTCGACCAGTTTCTTTGCATAATCAACTCCACTCTTTAGCTGGTTTATAAAAAACTCGTTTTTTACTTCGAATAAAGTTCAACAACAAGCTGTTCCTGTACCGGCATCGTTAAGTCTTCCCTTACCGGCAGCATTTTGATTGTGGCGTTGAAGTTTTCTTTATCCATTGCCAGCCATTGTGGCACGCCGCGTCTTGTCACCGTTTCCATTGCTTCCTGTATTCGTGTTATATTGCGGCTGCCTTCTTTAACTGTAATGACGTCCCCTGCTTTCAGCAAATATGATGGAATATTTACAGGTTTGCTGTTGACTAAAAAATGTCCATGGGTAACCAGTTGTCTTGCCTCATCCCGGGAATTGGAAAAACCCATACGGTATACCATGTTGTCCATTCTTCTTTCCAGAAGCACAAGTAAGTTTGTTCCCGTGATGCCTTTTAACTGATCGGCTTTTTCAAAATATCCTCTGAACTGTTTTTCCAATAGCCGATACATTCTCTTGAGTTTCTGCTTTTCTCTTAACTGTACTCCATAATCAGAAGCCTGTTTTTTATGCGACTGACCATGCTGTCCCGGAGCATACCCTCTTCTTTCAAAAGCACACTTTTCCGAATAGCACCTGTCTCCTTTAAGAAAAAGCTTCAACCCTTCTCGGCGACATAACCTGCATGAGGAATCCGTATATCTTGCCAAAAAACGCCTCCCTATAATCTAATTATTCTTTATCGTTATTTTTTTATTTTCATTTAAACTCGACGCCGTTTTGGCGGTCTGCAGCCATTATGCGGCACCGGTGTAACGTCACGAATCATAGTTACTACAAGCCCGGCCAACTGCAGCGATCTCAATGCCGATTCCCTGCCTGCTCCGGGGCCCTTTATATATACCTGCACTCTGCGCATTCCCTGTTCCTTTGCCTTGCGTACGGCATCTTCAGCCGCCATTTGCGCTGCAAAGGGAGTGCTTTTCCGCGATCCTTTAAAACCCTGTAACCCGGCGGTTGACCAAGAAATAACATTACCGCTTAAATCCGTAATAGTTATAATCGTATTATTAAAGGTGGACTGAATATGTGCAACACCGTCAGTAATATTTTTCTTTTCTTTCTTTTTACCTGTTTTTCTAACTGCTTTTGCCATTTTTCCTCCGGATCAGTTTACTTTTTCTTGCCGGCAATAGCCCGTCGCGGCCCTTTTCTTGTCCTGCCGTTCGTATGCGTTCTCTGTCCTCTTACCGGCAATCCCTTGCGATGACGCAAGCCACGGTATGCGCCAATATCCATTAGTCTCTTAATAGACATGGACACGTCACGACGCAGATCACCTTCTACCTTGTAATCCTTATCAATAATATTTCTCAGCGCAGATATTTCCGAATCCGCCAGATCATCCGTCTTTGTATCCGGACTCACACCTGCATCCTTCAATATTTCTTTTGCTTTCGTTGGTCCAATACCATAAATGTAAGTTAAAGCAACTTCCATTCTCTTGTTTTTGGGTAAATCAACACCTGCAAGTCGTGCCACCTTTTATATCCTCCCGATCTATTCCAGAACTATCCCTGACGTTGTTTATGTTTAGGGTTTTCGCAAATGACGCGTAAAATACCCTTCCGTTTAACAATCTTGCACTTCTCGCATATTTTTTTTACAGAAGATCTTACTTTCACTATCTTGTCTCCTTCTTCCCGCCCTGGATATCTATTTTGTTCTATAAATAATTCTGCCCCGCGTCAGGTCATAAGGCGAAAGTTCCACTGTTACCTTATCGCCCGGCAGAATTTTGATAAAATGCATTCTCATCTTACCGGAGATATGGGCTAATACCTTATGACCATTTTCGAGCTCTACACGAAACATGGCATTTGGTAATGGCTCTATAACCCGACCTTCAACTTCTATTGCTTCTTCTTTTGCCATACTTTTTTCTTAGCATTTCCAAATTCTAGCAGTTCTAATTAAGCGGCGTACACCAGTCAATTCAACTTGCTCAGTATTTCCGGTCCGTTATCAGTGATGGCTACTGAATGTTCAAAATGAGCAGATAGCATGCCGTCCTCTGTTACTACTGTCCAGCCGTCCTCTAAAATCTTTACCTTGTAACTGCCCTGATTTACCATGGGCTCTATCGCCAGGATCATTCCGCTTTTTAATTCGATACCCCGGCCCTTTTTACCGTAATTGGGTATCTGGGGATCCTCATGAAGGTTTCTACCGATTCCGTGCCCCACAAAATCCCTTACTACCGAAAATCCTGGCGACTCAACAGTCTGCTGAACACTGCTGGAAATATCGCCCAGCCTGTTTCCTTTCTTTGCCTGCTCAATCCCCACATACAAGCTCTGTTCGGTTACGTCTATCAGTTTCCGGGCAGTATCTGTTATCTTGCCAACAGGCAATGTTATTGCTGCATCGCCGAAAAAACCGTTATAAAAGACGCCAAAATCCAAGCTTATTATGTCGCCTTCTATCAATATACGTTCCGAAGGCATTCCATGGACTACTTCTTCATTGACCGAAGTGCAAAGTGAATACGGATAACCCCGGTAACCTTTAAAAGCAGGCTTCGCACCTCTTTTTCGTGCAACTTCCTCAGCAAATTTGTCTAATTCGTTTGTTGTAACTCCCGGTTTAACCTTGTCTCTTAGTTTGTTGAGAACTTCTGCAACAATCTGACTGCTTGCTCTGGCTCTCTCTATCTCATCCGGAAGTTTCAGAATTACCATATAAATTTACCTCTGAAAAAAGCTTCCGTTACCGCCGGCGGGCAATGTGGCCCTTTTTCATGAATCCTTCATACTGTCTTGTTAATAAATGGGACTCCACTTGACCTGCTGTATCAACAGCAACACCAACCACTATCAACAAAGATGTCCCACCAAAATAAAACGGTATATTAAACTGTGTAATCAATATACTGGGCAATACACAAACAAGCGAAACATAAATTGCACCGCTGAAAGTCAGCTTTTCTAAAATATTTTCGATATACTCGGCGGTTTTTTTCCCCGGCCGAATTCCAGGTACGTATCCACCGAATTTCTTCATGTTTTCCGCGACATCATCGGGTTTAAAAGTGACCGCCGTATAAAAAAAACAAAAGAAGAATATGAAAGCCACATAGAGTATTTCATAACCTACCCGCCCCGGCGTCAAATACCCCGCCACTGTCTGCATCCAGCCTTGAGGGGCAAAATTTGCAATTGTGGCGGGAAACATAATTACTGATGACGCAAAAATCGGCGGTATAACTCCAGCCGAATTAATTTTGAGGGGCAGGTGCGTTGTCTGCCCGCCATACATTTTACGTCCGACTATTCTTTTAGCATATTGAACCGGAATACGACGCTGCCCTGCTTCCACAAAAACAATCGCTCCGATGACCGCAACCATCAAGATGATTATAAATAATACAATAAAAAAATTCAGTTCGCCGGCTGAGAATAAGCGCCATGTGCTGGCAATTGCTGCGGGAAAACGGCAAACGATACCGGCAAATATTATTAAAGAGATGCCATTACCGATTCCCTTTTCTGTAATTGTCTCGCCCAGCCACATGATAAAGGCAGTACCGGCCGTTAATGTTATTACGGTCATTATTATAAATGAGAACCCCGGCTGCAAAACAATCGGAGCTCCCGAAGGGCTGGCCATATGCTGCAATCCATAAGCAATGCCAAAGCCCTGAATCATACTCAAGGCAACAGTCCCGTAACGTGTATATTGGGTAATCTTACGCCGCCCCATCTCACCTTCCTTAGAAAGTTTTTCCAAATGGGGAATGGCGACGGTTAATAACTGCAAAATAATAGAAGAACTAATGTACGGCATGATGCCCAGCGCAAAAATTGAAAAGGCACTTAAAGCACCACCGGCAAACATGTCCATTAGTCCGAGCATTGAACCGCGAGCTTGCTCGAAGAAAGCCAGCAAGGCAGCATTATCGATTCCCGGCGTTGGGATAAATACGCCAATCCGGTAAACAGCCAAAAGAAGGAATGTAAACAAAATCCTTCTTTGTAATTCCGGAATTTTAGAAACGCCTCCCAATCCTTCTAGCAAATTACTTTACCTCTTCCACAGCACCACCAGCTGCCGTAATTTTTGCTTTCGCAGCCTGGCTTATTTTTGCTATCTTGACGGTAACGGGGAATTTTATTGCTCCCTTCGCCAATATTTTAATCTTTTCTCCTTGTTTCTTTACTAATCCACTAGCCAAAAGAGCTTCCTGATCAATTACAGCTCCTTCTGTGAATTTCCGACCCAAATCGGATAAATTTATGGCAATAAATTGTTCACGAAACGGATTACGAAAACCTCTCTTCGGAAGTCTGCGGGCCATCGGCATTTGACCGCCTTCGAAACCGGCGCGCACTTTACCACCGGAACGCGCTTTTTGCCCTTTGTCCCCTTTGCCGGCTGTTCCACCCTGACCAGAGGCATCTCCGCGCCCTACGCGCTTTCTTTTTTTCGTTGCACCAACTGGAGCCTTTATTGAACCCAAATCCATATACTACTCCTTCGACTCTTCCACAGACACCAAATGAATAACTTTATTTATCATACCGCGAACTTGCGGAGTATCAGATAAAGTCACCGTCTTATTTATTTTGTTCAGCCCGATACCGCGTAAAACCTTCCGCTGCTTTTCCGGACGGCCTATTTCGCTCTTTATCATTTTTACTTTTAAAATATTGCCCACGTTAAGCTACCTCGCCGAATAATTTATGAATTATTTGCCTCTATTTGCGGCAATTTCCGCCGGATCTTTTAACTGGCAAAGACCCTCAAGTGTGGCTTTGACTAAATTGTGCGGATTGTGAGAACCGAGACATTTTGTCAATATATTATGTACACCGGCAACCTCCAGTACCGCCCTCACGGCTCCACCAGCAATTAATCCTGTACCCTCTGATGCCGGCTTTAATAAGACCTTTCCGGCACCATAGTTGCCAATAACTTCATATGGAATTGTTTTGGCGACAACTGCGACTTTGACCATATTTTTCTTTGCCATTTCCATACCTTTGCGAATCGCTTCCGGTACTTCGTGCGCTTTGCCTAAACCAGCACCTATTTTGCCATTGCCATCGCCGACAACAACGATTGCACTAAATCGAAATCGCCTTCCCCCTTTAACAACTTTCGCCGTTCTGTTTATGGCTATAACTCTGTCAAGGAGCTCTGCATCTTTCATTTCTTTCTTATCCAACGATTTTTCCCTTATCATTTTTATTATAATGTCCAAATATTGAATTTAAAATTTAAGACCATTTTCCCGTGCACCATCAGCTAATGCTTTCACGCGACCATGATAGAGAAATCTACCTCTATCAAAAACAACTTTATCTACCCCCATATTTATTAAACGTGTTGCAATCAGTTTACCTACTTCTTTGGCTATTTCCGTCTTTTTCTTGCCCTTGATTTTTTCAGCCAAATCCTGGCACAAAGTCGAAGCTGTTGTCAGGGTAGTTCCTTGAACATCGTTTATAGCTTGAGCATAGATATGCCTGTCTGACCGAAACACTGAAAGACGAGGTTTTTCCTGGGTGCCGGCAATTTTGCCCCTTACTCTTTTTTCCTTCTTTTCTCTTATCCTAACTATTCTCTTGGAAGCCAATGTTCCACCTCTTTACTGCAATATTAATTTTTACTGTTTGTTATTTAGCGGCCGATTTACCAGCTTTACGCCTGATAGATTCACCCGCATATTTAATACCTTTACCCTTGTAAGGCTCAGGTTTTTTCAGCGCACGAATCTCTGCAGCAACTTTTCCCACCAATTGCTTATCAATACCGGAAATTATTATGTTTGTCTGTTTGTCGACTTTAACATCAATTCCTTCCGGAATTGCATATTGTACAGGACTTGAGTAACCGACGGCTAATTTTAAATTTTCGCCTTCTATTTCCGCTCGATAACCAACACCGGATATTTCCAGATTTTTTACGAACCCTGTACTCACACCGGTTACCATATTGTCAATCAAAGTTCTGACCAATCCATGATAAGACCTCATGATTCTATTCTCTGATTTTCTTTCGACAACCAGATTTCCGTCACTCATTACCATGCTAATACCTTCCGGTAGCTTGGAGGAAAGTGTTCCCTTGGGACCTTCTACTTTAACAATACCGGCATTTTCGCTGATTTTAACATTCTGCGGAAACGCAACCGGCTTTTTACCTATTCTCGACATGAGCAAGCACTCCTGCTTAATATCTTTTATTTCAACTACCAAACATTACAAATGACTTCGCCACCAACGTTCTGCTCGCGAGCTTCCTGATCAGTAATTACTCCTCGCGACGTCGAAAGAACAGAAATTCCGTATCCGTTCAATACCTTTGGAATACTGTCAGCTTTTACATAAACTCGTCGCCCCGGCTTACTAATTCTGGTTATACCTGTAATCACCGTTCGCTTGTTGTCCGGATACTTAAGGACGATCTTCAACATCTGTTGCCCTTTATCATTTTTCACATTCTCAAAACCCACAACATATCCGGACTTTTTAAGCACTTTGGCTATGTTCAGGTTTATTTGTGACATGTAAACATTTACACTTTTGAAGCGAGCCTTATTAGCATTCCTAATTCTTGTAAGCATATCGGCAATAGGATCAGTCATCCCCATGCTTTTTCTCCTTAGACCAAAATATTTACCAACTCGATTTTATTACACCCGGTAACTCACCCTGCAAGGAAAGTTTTCGCAAACATATTCTACACATATCAAATTTTCTGTAATATCCCCGCGGCCTCCCGCATATCGGGCAGCGGTTATATGCCCGGACAGCAAACTTAACTTTCCTTTTGGCTTTTGCAATTAATGACTTCTTTGCCACACTAAATTCCTCCGGATATTCCTCGATTAATTCTTAAATGGTACACCCATCAGCTTTAACAACACTCTGGCTTCGGCGTCAGTTTTTGCCGAGGTCACGATGGTTATATTTAGACCCTTGACTTTTTCCACTTTGTCGTACTCAATTTCCGGGAAGATGATTTGCTCCTGCAGCCCCATGGAGAAGTTTCCTCTACCGTCAAATGAATTGGAATGTATTCCGCGAAAATCTCTTACCTTCGGCAAAGCGACATTAACCAAGCGATCAAAAAATTCATACATTACGTTTTTTCGCAGAGTAACCGAGCAGCCAATGGGCATTCCCTGCCTTAATTTGAATGTTGCAATAGATTTCTTGGCCTTTGTTATAACCGGTCTCTGACCTGTAATCATTGCCATCTCCTGCACGGCGCCATCAATAATTTTAATATTCTGGATGGCTTCTCCCAGGCCCATGTTGACGACAATTTTTTCTATTTTGGGTACCTGCATCGGATTTTTGTACTGAAACTCTTTGACCAGTGCAGGAAAAACATTTTTTATGTAAAATTCTTTTAATCTTGCCATTTTATTAACCTACATTGATGACTTCACTGCATTTACTGCAGATGCGTACCTTTTTCTTTCCATCTTCAAGGACCTTATTTCTCACCCGTACACCCGCGTTGCATTTCTTACAATACAAAGCAACTTTTGAAACATGCAGAGGTCCCTCTTTTTCCAAAACTCCACCTCTAGAGGTCTGGTCCGGCCTCTTATGCCGCTTAATAATATTAATTTTTTCTACAACAATCCGGGATTCTTCAGGAATAACTTTCAGTATCTTGCCTGTTTTGCCTTTATCCTTACCCGCAAGAACCTTTACCTCATCCCCTTTTTTTAGTCTGTTTAAGCTCATTTTTTTCCTCTTCGAAACAGGTTTACAACACCTCTGGCGCCAGAGAGATAATCTTCATGAATTGCTTCGCTCTTAACTCACGAGCAACTGGTCCAAATATTCTTGTTCCAATTGGTTCCATCTGGTTGGAAATCAAAACAGCTGAATTGTCATCAAACTTAAGGTATGACCCGTCCGGCCTTTTTACCTCTTTGACCGTACGGACGATGACAGCCTTCATTACGTCACCCTTTTTTACTTTGGAATTGGGAATTGCTTCCTTCACGGCAACAACAATTACATCACCCAAACTTGCAAACCTGCGCTTCGAACCACCAAGTACCTTGATACAAGCTACCTTTTTAGCGCCTGAGTTATCTGCAACATTTAGTATGGTCTGCATCTGAATCATAATATATCCCCATAAAAACAACCTGTTTGTAAAAACAAGCCGTTATTTTGCTTTCTCCAGAATTTCTATCATACGCCAGCGTTTGTCCCTGCTCATCGGGCGCGACTCAATAATTAGTACGGTGTCTCCTGCTTTACACTCGTTTTTCTCATCATGGACCTTATATTTCACATGTTTGCGTACATACTTGTGAAATATTGGATGTTTTACCAAGCGCTCCGCTCTGACGACGATTGTCTTGTCCATCTTATCGCTAGTTACCACGCCCTTGATTGTGCGTTTATTTCCCTGCTCAGCCATGTTAACTTACCGCCTCCTTTTCCTTCAATACCGTGTTAACGCGGGCGATGTCCCTCCGCAGACTACCTAGCTTTGCCGTGGGCTCCAACTGGCCTGATGCATGACGTATCCGCAACTTAAATAGTTCTTCTGCCAATTCAATTCTTTTTTGTTTGAGCTCGTTGATACCCAGATCTCTGATTTCTTTAATTTTCATCAGATATCTCCCTCGCTAAAAATTTAGTGGCTATCGGCAACTTGTGGGCAGCAAGACGAAATGCTTCTCTTGCCACTTCTAAAGTTACTCCTTCCATCTCATAAAGAACCGAACCGGGTTTTACTACCGCTACCCATCCTTCCGGTGCTCCTTTTCCTTTACCCATACGAGTTTCAGCGGGTTTCTTTGTATACGATTTATGCGGGAACACCCTGATCCATATCTTACCACCACGCTTGACATGACGAGTCATAGCAATACGAGCCGCTTCAATCTGTCTCGCTGTAATCCAGCCACATTCCGCCGCCTGTAATCCAAAATCACCAAAAGAGATTGAACTACCCTTCGTCGCCTTTCCCCCCATGCGTCCTTTATGCAGCTTTCTGTATTTTACCCTCTTCGGCATTAACATAATCAAAAACTCCTGTTGCTCTTTACAACGACAATTTCATATTGGGCGCCGGCCAAGATTTAACAGCCAGCGAAATAATTATTGCTTATCTGTTCTTGTCGGCAGCACTTCACCATGAAAAATTAAAACTTTAACACCGATCAACCCGTAAGCGGTATGAGCTTCAATAAACCCATAATCGATGTCTGCCCGCAATGTATGCAGCGGCACTCTTCCCTCACGGTACCATTCGGAACGCGACATTTCAGCCCCGCCTAATCTTCCTGAGCAGTTTATCTTGATGCCTTTTGCCCCGAATTTGAGCGCATACCCTACACACTTTTTCATCGCCCGACGGAATGCAACTCTTCTTTCCAATTGCATGGCCACGTTTTCCGCAACCAGCTGCGCGTCTATTTCCGGTTTACGCACTTCTAAAATATTTATTATTATTTCTGACTGCGAAAATTTCTCGATATCAGTTTTCAGCTTTTCAATTTCCGAGCCTTTTTTACCTATGATCACACCCGGTCTTGCAGCATAAATGTTTACTTTTGCTTTGTTCGCGGCCCGTTCAATCTCAATTTTAGAAATACCGGCATGATAGAGTTTTTTCTTGAGGTATTTTCTGATCTTCAAGTCTTCATGCAACGTTTCACTGTAGTTTTTATCGGCAAACCAAACCGACTGCCACTTTTTAATGAAACCTAATCTTAATCCTACCGGGTTAACTTTCTGACCCAATATCGTACCTCCTTACTTTTCGTCCAATATAACTGTAATATGTGAAGATCTTTTCTTTATTCCTGCTGCTCTTCCCTGCGCCCTTGCTCTCCATCTCTTCATTGACGGCCCCTGATCAACAAATACCTTTTTTACGTAAAGGATGTTTTCATCAATATTGGGATTCTGTGCAGCATTTGCAACAGCAGATTTAAGAACTTTCGCAATTATTCCTGCCGCATATTTTCGTGTATATAATAGGATATTTTGAGCTTCCTGCACTCTTTTTCCTCTAATTAAATCAACCACCAGTCTCATTTTTTGTGGTGACATCCTAATATATTTTGCAATTGCTTTCGCTTCCATATTTCTTAACCTCAAACACCTCTGTTAGTGCACAAGTCTATTTACGAACCTTCGTTTTCCGATCACCCGCATGGGAATAAAAAGTCCTCGTCGGTGAAAACTCACCCAGCTTATGCCCTACCATGTTCTCTGTTACATAAACAGGAATGAATTTCTTCCCGTTATGCACTGCGAAAGTATAGCCAATGAGTTCCGGTGTTATGGTTGACCGCCGTGACCAAGTCTTGATGACATTTTTGCTTCCCTCCGCCTCCATCTTGCGGGTTTTGGCAAGCAATCTCTCCTCGATATACGGACCTTTTTTAATCGAACGTGCCACGCTTTTTAACCTCTTCTCTTAACAATGTATTTATCAGTACTCTTGTTCTTTCTTGTTTTATGCCCTTTTGTCGGCACGCCCCATGGAGTACAGGGATGTCTCCCCCCCGAGGATCTTCCTTCACCTCCACCCATCGGATGGTCTACAGGATTCATTACAACACCACGAACATGGGGCTTTTTCCCCATCCATCTTTTCCTGCCGGCTTTGCCGATGCTGACATTTTCATGTTCGTTGTTGCCCACCTGCCCTATTGTTGCCATGCACTCAATAAACACTTTCCGCACTTCACCTGAAGGAAGCCTCACCTGCGCATAATCGCCTTCTTTCGCCATGAGCTGGCCGTAAGCCCCTGCTGAACGTATCAGTTGACCTCCACGACCAACTTTCAATTCTACATTGTGAATCAATGATCCCAGGGGTATGTATTTTAAAGGTACAGCATTACCTGGCTTTATATCAGCTTTTTCTCCACTGACTATCACGTCGCCTACATTCAATTGCGCCGGTGCAACTATATACCTTTTTTCACCATCACGATAATTTAGCAGTGCAATTCTTGCTGTTCTATTCGGATCGTACTCTATCGCTGCTACTTTGGCGGGAATATCCGTCTTGTTACGGCAAAAATCAATTATCCGATATTTTCTTTTGTGTCCGCCGCCGATATACCTCGCCGTTATTCGGCCGTAGCTATTGCGCCCGCCTGATTTCCTCAACGGCTTTAACAGGCGCTTTACCGGTTCTGCAGAGGTGATTTCTTCAAAATCTGGAACACTTTGAAATCTTCGCCCCGCTGATGTTGGTTTATATTTTATTATTCCCATTAGTCTAATCCTTAACTAAGTCCTTATACGCCTTCAATAACATCTATGCGGTTACCGGCAGTCAACGTCACTATTGCCTTTTTCCAGGAACTTTTTCGCCCCATTATCCTGCCCATTCTTTTCTTCTTGCCTAATACATTAATGACGTGAACATCAACAACCTTAACCTTAAACAGTTTCTCCACTGCCCGGCCGATTTCCACCTTGTTTGCCTTCCGGTCGACTTCAAAAATATATTTATTCGACTCATCCCGGGCGACGGTGCTCTTTTCTGTAAGCAGCAATTTTTTAACTATCTGATGTACTTCCATTATGCCAGCAATGCCCCTTCAATCTTTTTTACGGAGGGCTCCAGAAGAACTACATGTTCGCAATTTAAAATATCATAAACATTAATTCCTTCCGCCCTGACCATTTTTACATTCTTTATGTTCCTTGAAGACTTAAACAAAGCCTCATCGTTATTATCTAAAACAAAAAGCGATTTTCTTAAGCCGAAACGATCAACAACGGTTTTAAATGCTTTTGTACTGATTTTCTCCATTGGAAATTCTTTCAATATCAGCATTTTATCTTCTTTAAGCTTCATACTGAGGACGGAAATTAACGCCTTCTTCCGTACTTTTTTGGGAACGCTGAATGAGTAATCGCGGGGCTGAGGACCAAAAACAATTCCGCCACCTCGCCAAATGGGCGACCTTGTAGTTCCCACACGGGCACGACCTGTCCCTTTTTGACGCCAAGGCTTTTTCCCTCCCCCGCTGACATCGGATCTTCCTTTGGTGGAAGATGTTCCGGAACGGCGAGCCGCCATTTGCATCTTGACGACGTCATATACAACTGCTTCATTGATGTCAGCGGCAAAAACAGCATCATTTAATTCTACTTGCGCAACTTTATTTTTTTCAATATCAAATACATCGGCTACTGCCATGATTATAACTCCAGATGTGAGACTTACACACTTATTTTCTTGGCTTGTTTAATCAGCACAAAATCGTTTTTGCAGCCGGGTATCGAGCCCTTCAGCAAAATCAAATTTCGGTCCGTGCGAACCTGCCATACTTGCAGATTCTGGATAGTTTTGCGGACTGCGCCCATATGACCGGCCATCTTTGTACCTTTAAAAACACGTGAAGGATCGGCACTGGCGCCAATCGAACCGGGAGCACGATGGAACATCGAACCGTGTGTAGCACGTCCGCCGCCAAACCCATGCCTCTTTATAACCCCAGCAAATCCTTTACCTTTGGAAGTGCCGATAACATCGACAAAATCCCCCGCCGTAAAGATGTCGGCCGTAATTTCCTGACCAACTTCATATACTTCTCCGTCGGTCTTAAACTCTTTCAGCTTACGGAAAAATCCTTTGTTCGCCTTGTTGAAATGCCCCTGCAATGGTTTTGTCACATTCTTTTGTTTTTTCCGCCCGTATCCAAGCTGAATGGCATCATAGCCTTCTTTGGCTTTTGTTTTCACCTGAACGACAACGGAAGGCTCAACTTCGATGGCCGTAACTCCGACAGCGGCGCCGTCTTCACCAAATATTTGAGTCATTCCTAACTTTTTACCAATGATTCCCTTCTTCATTATCTTCCAACTTTTAATAAAATATAAAGCCAACAATTTATATTCCGAAG
>Ga0208462_1000264_pt1 | contig 64204 bp, 52 predicted proteins | sample AD_SCU001_MetaG_FD_184452 | JGI IMG/M metagenome (GOLD analysis project Ga0208462, IMG submission 184452) | Active sludge microbial communities of municipal wastewater-treating anaerobic digesters from China - AD_SCU001_MetaG (SPAdes) (version 2) | ecosystem: Engineered > Bioreactor > Anaerobic...
GCACCGAGAGCACGGGTTTTCCCGCAGCCAACACCGGGCGGCAGCAACAGTATGGTGGCGGAAGCTTCGACGCCGTGCTGCTGCGCATCGACGCGCGAAGCAAGCGCATAGCGTGGGCGACCTATCTGGGCGGCGAGGGCGAGGACAGTGGCGAGCGCGTGGCCGTCGATGCCGCTGGCAACATTGTCGTGACCGGTTACACGGGCAGCACGCGCTTCCCGCTGGCGGGCGTTTCCTACCGGCCGCGCCTCGCGGGCGCCATCGACGCCTTCCTGGCGCGCTTCGATGGCAAGGGTGAAATGCAATGGGCGACTTACCTCGGCGGTGTCGAGGTGGACAAAGCGTCGGGTGTGGCGGTGGATGCCAAGGGCACGATTGTCGTTACCGGCAACACCGGCAGCAGGGATTTTCCGGTGAAAGGCACGTCGCTGCAGAAGGACAAGGGCGCGGGTTACGAATTGTTCCTTTCGCAATTTGCCGCCGGAGGCGCGATGCTCTGGAGCAGTCTGTATGGAGGCGAGGGGCACGACATCAGTCACGATGTGGCCATGGATGCGCGGGGCAATGCCGTGGTGGTGGGTGGCACCGAGAGCCGCGGATTCCGCACAGCGGGGAATGTGCTGCAAGGCGATCTTGCGGGCCTGACCGATGCGTTTTTCCTGCGCGTGATTTTCGACGAACCTCTGGCGAACGCCGGCCGCGACACGACCATTTGCGCCGGCAGCGCCGTCACGCTGGCCGGCGACGCGGGTGGAGGCATGCCGCCGTATCAATTCGCCTGGGAGCCCGAAAACGCTGTGCGCCAGCCGGGCGTGCAGCAGCCGGTGGTCGCACCTAAAAGCAGCACCACCTTCGTGCTGACCGTCACCGATGCCGAGGGCGCGGTAAGTCGCGACACGGTGCTGGTAACAGTCGTGCCCTTGCCGGTGGTGGACGCCGGTCCGGCACTCGCGCTGTGTCCGGGCATTCCCGGCAATCTCAAAGCTGTGGCGAAGGAGGGCTCGCCCCCGTACACCTACGCCTGGTCGCCCGCCGAAGGTTTGAACAATGCCACGTCGGCTGCGCCCACCGTTCTCCCCGCGCGTACCACGCTCTACACTCTGACCGTGACGGATGCCCGAGGTTGCAGCGTCGAGGATTCGGTGCTGGTGACGGTGCATCCCGGCGTGCGGATTGCGCTGGGTGAGGATCGCACGCTGTGCGCAGGCGTGCCAGTGACGCTGAAACCCTCGTTGCAAGGAGGTACCGCTCCGTTCCGCTACACGTGGACGCCCGCCGCTGAAATGCACGATGCCAGCGCTTCCGAAGCGGTGTACACACCGCGTGGCAGTGGCATGGTTGTCGTGACGGTGCGGGATGCCAATGGCTGTGTGGCCAGTGACACCGTGCGCATGACGGTGAATCAACCCCCTGTGGTGGACGCGGGCGACGCGATGTCGCTGTGTTACGGCGCTCCCGCAACCTTGCGCGGACGGGCGAGCGGCGGCAAGGCGCCGTATGTGTACAAATGGTCGCCGGGCGATGGTCTTTCCTCGACTACGGTGTTGAATCCACAAATGGTTGCCGAACGCACGCGCAGCTATGTGCTGACGGTGACCGATGCGAATGGTTGCTCCGCGAGCGATTCGGTACTGGTAGCCGTGTATCCGCAACCGCAGATCACCTTGCCGAAGGAGCTTGTCGCCTGTGCCGGTGTGCCCGTGGCCATTGGCGCGGAAGCTGAAAACGGCACGCCACCGTATCGCTACTCCTGGTCGCCGGCCTCGGGTCTGGACAATGCGCGCGCGGCGATGCCAAGCGCCACACCATCCAAGACGACCACGTACACCGTGACTGCCACAGACGCCAAGGGCTGCGTGGCCACCGCGATGCTGCGTGTCGTGGTGCAACCGCGTCCGCAGTTGCGCGTTGCCGATCGTCTCACGCTCTGCGGCGGCAGCGCGGGCACCATGTCCGCCACTGTGCGCGGTGGAACGCCACCGTACAGCTATCGCTGGAGTCCCGAAACCGGCCTGTCCAACCCGAATGTCGCCAATCCCGTGGTGCGCCCGTCGCGCAGCGGCGAGTACACCATCACCGTCAGCGATGCCTCGGGATGCAGTGTGAGTGAAAAGGTGACTGTCACCGTACTCGATCCGCCCATTGCTGACGCGGGGCAGGATGTTTCGACCTGCTCGGGTTCGAAGGCCTCGCTCAGCGCCACAATCAGCGGGGGACGTCCGCCGTACCGCTACACGTGGAATCCCTCGATCGGCCTCAGTTCGGCACGCACGCTGAATCCCGTCGTCTCCGTTGCACGCACCACTGTGTACACACTGTCGGTGACCGATGCTTCCGGATGCACGTCCAGCGACACCGTGACGGTGTTCGTGTCCGAAGCGCCCACCGTGCGCGCCGGCGAGGATGTGCGCATTTGCGCCGGTACGGTGCACACGCTGTCTGCCGCTGCCAGCGGAGGGACCCCACCCTATCGCTATCAGTGGTCGCCCGCCACAGGTCTGAGCAATCCCGCGAGCGCCACACCCACCGCCACACCGCAAAGCACGACGCGCTACACTGTGCAGGTGACGGACGCCCGGGGATGCAGTGCGCAGGACGAGGTGCAGGTGACCGTGTCGGCCCCGCCGGCATTGACCCTGCCTCGTGAACTCACGATCTGCCGCGGTCAAGGCAAACGTCTCGAACTGTCGGTGAGCGGGTCGGGTGGTCCGTATCGCTACAACTGGACACCACGCGAAGGTTTGAGCGACGGTGCGGCAGCGACTCCCATCGCCAATCCCATTCAGACCACGACGTACATGGTGACGGTGACGGATAAGGACGGCTGTGCCGCGACTGCGACGATCACGGTGACGGTGCTTCCCTGCAACAAGGCGGATGCCGGCGACGATGCGGACCTATGCTCTGGCGAGCGTGTGCGTCTGGGAAACACTGCTACGGACACCGCCCACGCAGCGATTTTCTCCTGGTTGCCCAGGGAAGGGCTCGATGATGCGGATGCGGCCGCGCCACTTGCCGAGCCTCTGGCCACGACGTCCTACATCCTGACGGTGCGGAATGCTTTCGGCTGCGAGTCGCGTGATACCGTGCGCGTCAAGGTGCGTCCTTCACCGCGCGTGCTGGCGGGCGAGGATGTGACGATTTGTCCCGGGGCATCGACGCAGCTCGCGGCGCAGGCCTCGGGGGGCAGGGGGCCGTATCGCTACCAGTGGTTCCCGAAAAACGGATTGTCGCGTCCGACATCCGCTCGCACGGAGGCCCGGCCTGTTGCGACAACGCTGTACACGGTGACGGTAACCGATGCCGGGGGATGCACATTTCAGGATTCCGTTTTTGTCAACATTTCCTCGCCACCGCGATTACTCATGCCGAGGAATATCACCGTGTGCGAGGGCACGCCCACGCAAATCGGCGGCGGCGTGACAGGAGGGAACGGGCCCTTCCTTTTTTTTTGGAGCCCCCCCGAGGGGCTTGACAATCGCAACGCCGGCACGCCAGTGGCAACGCCTTCGCGGAGCATGGTTTACACCGTTACCGTCACCGACGCCGCCGGATGCCGCATGACCGACACGGTGCGTCTCAACGTCACGCCGCGTCCGCTGGTGGCCACACAGCCCGCAGGAGAACTTGCCTTGTGCGAAGGCGATTCCGTGTGGGTAACGGCCACCGAGGGCTTGACCCGTTACACCTGGTCGGACGGCGCAACCGGCGCACGCCGCGCCATCGGAGAACCGGGGAGTTATCAAGTGAGCGCTGTCGGGAATCGTGGCTGCCAGGGTAGCTCCGAAGCCCTGCTGGTCCGCGTCTACCCGCGCCCCGCGCCGGTGATCAGTGCGCAGGGACCATTGCGTTTTTGCGAAGGCGACAGCGTGTTGTTGGATGCCGGTCAGGGCTATGAGAGCTACGAATGGTCCAATGGCGCCACAAGCCGGGGCATTGTCGTTCGCGCTGCCGGCGAATATAGTGTCCGTGTGAAAGGAAAGGGCTCCTGCACCAGCACGTCGGAAGCGGTGCGCGTGGAGGTGCTTGCAGCGCCCCCCGCGTCCATGGTGCGGAGAGGGGATACGCTCATCGCCTTCGATGCGGTGGAATATCAGTGGTTCAGAGACGGGGCGCCCATCCCGGGTGCGACTGCACGCATGTACGTGGCCACGCAAAGCGGCAGTTATCAGGTGCGCACGCGCAATGCGGCGGGATGCGCCACGATGAGCGAGGCGCGCAGCGTGCGCCTGGGCGCGGCGATGTTGCCGCCATTCTGGCCGACGATACGGTACGTAAGAACGCTGATGGAAGGTGGGCAATACGCTTCTCGCTGGCGTGATGTGTCCGCGCGTGATACTTTACCGACTGGATTGTTCCAAGGACATGGCTGTCGGCAGCGCCTGTCATTCAGCGCCGTGACGGCGAGTGCCATGCCATCACCCTACTGTCGCAACGCCTGAGCGCCGTGCGGGGATCAATAGAATCATGGAGAGGCGGAGAGTCGTCATGAAACGTATATCAGCTCAATCATTTCCATCACATCGGCACAGGATCGCCTTGGTCCTGCTCGCGCTCGGCGCCTTCATCGCGTTGAGTATCGCAGCACCGCTGCGTGCGCAGACGCCGGAACCCTCGCCGTTGCGCTACGGGATATTCGCGAATTATCAATGGAACATGCACTCCGCGGATTTCAGCAAGTTGCCGGGTATTCCCAACTGCTGTCCGCGTTTCGAATCGGGTGATGGCAATGGCTTCGTCGTGGGTGTGATGCTGGACTGGCAGCTCACGCAACGTGTGTCCCTGCTCACACGGTTGGGGTATCACGATTTCAGCGCACTGCTCACGGATGAGGAGCCGATTCTCCTGAATGTGGGAGGCGAAGCCGTTCCCGGACGTTTCGAGCATCGCATTGACGCGGCACTCACCTCGGTGAACCTCGAGCCGTTGCTTTCGTGGCAAGTGGTGAACGACCTGTACTTCATGGCCGGTCCGTCACTCGGGTTGGTGCTGGGTGCGACCTACGAGCAGGAGGAACGCATCGTCGAGCCGTCGGACGTGGGAGTGTTCACGGATACGCAGCGTCGTACGCGCAACGAGTTCAGCGGCGACATCCCCGACGCTTCATCGTTCACGGCGGGACTGGTCGTGGGCCTGCGCTATGAATTGCCGTTGAACGAGAAGCGTTCGCTCATGGCGGCACCGGAGGTGTTGTACTCCATGGCGTTCACGCCGGTGGTTTCCGGCCTCGACTGGCACGCCCGCGCATTCCGTGCCGGTGTCGGTATCCTTTATCGCCCGGAAAGCGCTCCCGAGGAAGTCGCACCCCCGCCGCCGCCACCGCCACCGCCGCCTCCACCACCTCCGCCCGCGCTTGCGGCGGATGTGACCGCCGTTGCGGTGGATCCGAGCGGAGCCGAGCAGCCCATCGTGCGCATTCGCGTGGAGGAATTCATCGCCAGCGAAATGCGGCCGCTGTTGCACTATGTGTTCTTCGCCGAAAGTTCGGCGAGCATACCCGAGCGCTACGACCGCTTGACGCCCGAGCAAACACTGAGCTTTGAATTGCTCGATCTGAAACCGCGCGACAATCTGGGCACCTATCACCATATGTTGAACATTGTCGGCAAGCGCATGCGGCAGTACCCCGAGGCCAATCTGCGTTTGACCGGCACGAATACAGCGGCTCCCCCCGAAGTGGGCGATATGGAGCTGTCGCGCCGTCGCGCCGAAGCCGTGCGTGACTATCTCGTCGCCACCTGGGCCATCGACGCGAAACGCATCAGCATCGAGGCCCGCGGACTTCCGGAAAAGCCGTCGAATGTTGGCGAGGTTGATGGTGTGGAGGAAAACCGCCGCGTGGAAATGGTGTCGACCGATCCCCGCATTCTCGATCCGGTGATTATCGACGACACCTTGCGCTCAGTCAATCCACCGGTCATTCGCTTCAAACCGGTGGTGGAAAGCCAGGCCGGCATCACGGAGTGGTCGCTGCCTGTGTCGCAGGGTGCGATGCAACTGCGCAATTTCGACGGGCAGGGCGATGTGCCGTCACGCCTCGAATGGGCGGTGGAACGCGATCGCCTGAATATTCCACGCGGGAGCGACGCGCTGCGTTATCAACTGCGCGTGCGCGACGCCGCAGCGCAGGAGGCAATGTCGCCATCGCATGAACTTCCCATCGAGCAGCTCACCGTGCAGAAAAAGCGTCGCGAGCGTTTGGGCGACAAGGAAATCGATCGCTACAATTTGATTCTCTTCGATTTCAACTCCGAGGAGCTGGGCGAGCGGAATATCCGCATTGTCGGGATGATCACGCCGCGTATCGCCTCCAATGCCAGCGTCACTATCACCGGTTTCACCGATCGCATTGGCGAATCGCCGGTGAACCAGCGCTTGTCCGACGGTCGCGCGCGCTCGGCCGCTCGCGCATTGGGACAACCGCTGGAAAAAGCCACTGGCAGAGGCGAAACCGACATGTACACCAACGAATTGCCCGAGGGCCGCTTCTACTGCCGCACCGTCAGTATCGTGGTGGAAACCCCGGTCGAATAAACGCGTCTCGTTCTTTTTTTCACGAGCGCATGCGTTTGTACGCATGCGCTCGTTGCGTTATACCCGGGAGAAAGAACATGATGCGGATGCTGTGATTATTGTGGGAGTGGATGTGACAAAGGGGAAAAACCACAGATTGCACAGATTTCACGCAGATTAGCACAGATTATTCGAGGAAATCCGCGAGGATTCAAGCACCATGTCGACTGGCAACTCCGGGCGCGCCGAATGACTCCGCGGTTTCGGGGGACGAAACAAAGGCGACCGGGGCATCATCCCGATTCCAATGAACACCGAAGAATTGCGTCGTTTGTATCCTTGCGCTCTTGCGTTGCACGGCTGGATTATGTTCACAGCTGCATTTCCCTCGCGGATCGAAAAAAAAGTTCAAGGAATTTTCCCCATCCCTTGTGCGTCGTACCAATTATATGGTATGCGCACGGGTACTCGTACCTGTGTGACAGGTGGGATCGAACACCGCGTCCATGTTCGATCCCGCCGCTGTTTTATGGGAAAGTCTTACGAGTGGCTGTGCCCGGGTGTAACGGTGAGATGACTGTCGCCAAGTGGGTACGTGCGAATGACCGCATGAATAAATCCGTCATCGCGAATGGTGTCGCGCATCGGTGCATCATTGCGTACTCTGCTGCGTAACACGCAATCTGGAGGTGCATCATGGCATATCTCGTAGCATTCAGTTTTCTCCTGCTCTGCGCCGGCTTCATCGTCTTCGCGCTCGGTGTGTGCAGGATGTCCAGCGAAGCCGACAGAACCTACGCTTCGCTTTCCTCGCATCAATCCGGCAGCGGAACTCCGGCTTCCTGAGCGACCTCGCGCAGCAGCACGAGGAAGCGCTCGATAGTCAAGGGAGCCGAGCCCTCGTAATGGTTGTTGACATTCGCGAACACATCCACATCCTTTCCGATGAGGTCGACAACCATCCATGCGATGTCGCGCAGAGCCTCGTCGCGCTGTTCGATGCGCGCATTCCACATTCCGCCGCTCTGTTCCTCCATGCCCTTGCGATCCGGGCCGTGCAGGCGTAGCACGGTGCGCTGGCCGCTGTACCCGTGCTTGCGGTACAGCTCGACGATGGAGGGCATATAGTAGCCTTCAAGGAAGACATGATGCGCGCCCGATCGCTCCAGTATTGCGAAGTACTCGCGCCCGAGATAGTTCGGGTTGCGCGTCTCCACACCCACAGGCACATCCGGTGGAACACGGGAGAGCAACTCCTCGAGCTTGTCGAAGAACAGCGCGCGATCGGGCATTTTCTGCTTGTTCAAGTATTCGAATTGCAGCATGATCGACGCGCATCGCTCACGCAGCGGCGCGATGGTGGCGAGGAAATCTTCGAACAACTGTATGTCGAGAAAATGCGTGTTGGGCGTAGCCGAGGCATCCCGATGATGCGTCAGTGTAAGCGCGTTCGGCGCCTTGATGGTGAAGAGGAAATCCTCCGGCACGGAGGACAGATATTCGCGGACCACGTTCGCGCGGGGCAGGGTAATCTTTCCCGGGCCGTGCAGCGACCAGAACCACTGATCGATTTCCACCGTGCGGAAGCGGCGTGCGTATTCCTCGAGAAAGTTGATGCCTTTGTCGGCCGAATACACCAGTCCTTTCCACGATCCATATTTCCAGCTGCATGTGCCGATGCGGAAGTCCGCCATGTTCTGCCCTTTTATTTTTGAGGGGTAGTGTACACAGAATCCTCGAACTGTGGAAGCGTCCGCCTCGGCAGTGGCAAGGACAGTAGTGGCAACGACGTATCCGCGCGAAGGGGCCGCGACGTGACCAGCATTCACAACGTCAGGGAAGAAGATTCACGGAAGAACGCTCAAGGGACAAGAATGTCCGCTGCCTGGAAGGCGTTGTGAAAAATATTCTCTTGACAACGCTTTTTCTCCGAAATATATTGCGCCCCATAGAACACCCACCACATCGGAGCAGCCATCGCATTCTTGCCACCCCAGTGTTTTCACAGCGCAGCGGCAAGATGTCATGGCGAATCCCCTCATTTCCCCCCATTTTCCGGCTCAAAACGTTATCGCGGATAACATCGCCGTCGCGACGTGTCCTTTGCGTGCCGGGTCTTCCGTGCATGCTCGGACGCTGCGCATGTGCCCATGCATCTCTTTTGAGAGCGTGCACGCGGGAGTGACGCGGCGCGGTGTGAAATCTGGCATGCATTGTGCATGAAGTCCCGCACCCATCAACAATACACCGGAGGCGGAACAAAAAAAAGAAAACAGCGCACATATCGATCGCCGATCGCGCGGGATAACCAACAGGCGGGCGACATGCCGGACGAAGGAGCGGGGACGAAGCCGACGCCGGGCAATGAGGGAAGCCCCAGTAGCAGCGAGAGCATACCGCGACGGGAGGCCAAGGGATACCATCGGCCGACGTCCGCCTCAGGGTGGATGGGGAAACCGCAGTCGGTGCTCCGAAAACAAGGAGCTTGAATGGCGAGAGTCCCGCATGAACAAAACACATTCATGACCTTCACCATACATCACCACACCGGCGAAATGCGTTCGCCACGGCGGCGCATGCATTTCCGCATACATGGAACAGTGTTCCCGCCGACGCCTGTGCGCATTGACGCGCTGCGGCACCGCCGGTAATAAACGAACACTCCATCCGATATCTGGGCGCGCGATCGCGCCTCGAAGACTCCCCGATACGAAACACGGCGCACGCAACGCCGATCGACACCCCCCCATCGTGAACAGCGGTGCGGTCCTGCCACGCACGCCCCGGCCGGACGCCACGCACCGCATTACCTCCCTGCACGGAGCAACCGTTCACCGCCAATCCCAGGAGGGTATCATGGGACGATATGCTGTTTTGCTGCTCATTGCATTGAGCAGCCTCGCACCACGCGTACAGGCCGAGAAGGCCGACGTGCTCGACGGTGCGCTTGCAATGGACGGACACCCGCTGTCTGCCGCCACCTTCGGCGAAATGGAAACGCTGACGCCATCCGAAGGCGGGCTTCTCGCGAATATGTGGAATGATCGCTACGTGCTGCGCGTGGCGGGCAGTACCTTCATGCTCGCCATGCCGACGATCACCGTGGTCACCGGAACGGCGATACTTCTGATACTGCTGTTCTTCACGCCGCTGGGCTTTTCGCTGTTCCGCGCCGCGCCGCATCGCATGATCGGGCGCGTGCTGCTCACACTCGGTGTGGGCGTGGAATTCGGGGAGATGCTCGTGTACGGCACGCGCAAGCATCTCGAACGCGAAAGCAGCGCAAGTCGCGCCTACCGCGCGTTCATGATGAAGGACTTCCTTCCGCAGTACAAGCAGCGCATCACCGCGGTGGCCTTTCTCGGCACCGCCTTTCTCATTCTGGTCATAGGTCTGCGTGGTGTGAAATTCATCGCGCCGCATCGACCCGATCTGGTGCTGCTGGCCATCGTGGTCGAAGTGACCGTGCTTGGCATGCTCGGGCTTTCCACCTGGTACGAGTTGCCGGACGAGAGTACGACCGCGACGCCTGCCGCCGACACTGTGCGTTTGCCCAATGGCGAGTACGTGACGAAGGAGTACATACTCGACGCGCTTCATCGGGTGATCGACGACCTGGGCGAGCGCGCCTCCGCCGGAGGTGTGTCATGACCGCGCCGCGCATCGCAGTGCTGAGTATGCTGCTGCTGCTCTCCTCTGCGACGTTGATCGCTCAGGGAAGCACTGCCGCCGATGACTCCGTGAGCAACGACATCATGCTGGGCATGCTGCTCGCCGAAAGGGACGATCACGAGAATGCCGTACGAGCGTTCGACCTGGCCGTGCTGCATTCCGTGAGGCAAATGGAATTGCTCAACGCCCTCGCATATTCGCTGCTGCGGCTCGAACGTTACGATCGCGCACGCCAGGTATTGGAGCGCGCGCTGGAGCTGGACAGCAGCGATTATCTGGCAAATTTCAATCTCGGAATCCTTCACGCGGTCGGGGGCCGCTACGCTCTCGCCATCGTGTACTTCGAGCATGCGTTGCATGCCGCGCCCAATGATGTGGACGCGCTGTACTGCATCGGCCTGTGTCATATCGACCAGGGCGAGAGCGGACGCGCGATGGACGTCGTCCGCGTGCTCGCGATTGTCGACAAGGAGCGCGCGGCTGAATTGCTCGAATACCTCAACGACACCGATCTGGCCCGCAACGATCCACTGGCGGAATAATTCACTGGCGCGCGGCTGGACGGAGGCGTGAGGCATAGCGTGAACATCACGCGCAACGGGCAACGACTCGCGTCTCCGTCGGCCGACGCCGCATCGGGAGACACCCATGAACGAACAGAAATCCATGAAAAAGTATCAGGTGTACTTTTTCCTCTATCTCGCCGTGGTCTGCGAATTGCTGATCATCATCGTCGAGCGCGACGATGCCGAGGCGCGCCTCCTGCGCGAGCGTGACATGCTGCTGCGCCTGACGCGGAGCTTCGTGACCGAACTCGTGGAGACCCGGCCGGTGCAAACCGTCAATGGCAACAACCAGATGGAAGTGGGGGAGCAGCGCCGCTTCCTCATCGTCCTGCAAGGCATGGGCAAAAGTGATCGTGTAACGCAGAATCCCGAGGTCGACGTGCTGCGTGATGGTACACGCATCCAGACATTGCGCTTCAATCAGGAAATTGTGGAAGTACCCGGCGAGCAGCGCGACGGACAGCGCGCCTTCGCATTCACCTGGCGCGCTCCCGCGCCGGGGACGTACACATTCAGCGGCGCCTCTGGCACCGACCGCCTCGGCATTCTCGAAGGCGGCGATGTGAAAATCGCTTCGCTGACCTTTCCGATCGAACTCATCAGATCCTTCGTACCCGACATCGACCAGAAAATTGCCAGCACCGAGAAACTGCATAGCGAATTGTCGGTGCGCGTCATCGCCGCAGGCGACGCCCTTGTGCTGCGAGGACGTCGCATTATCACCGCCGCGGGCTTTCTCGACAGCGCACCCATCGAAGTACAGGGCACAGCCGCTGATAAAGTGCGCATCGCCGCATCTCTCGGATCGGTGTCCTACGATGGCGGCGGTCACCGTTGGACAGGCAGTGTGGCAACGCCCGGTGAGCACCGGATTCAGCTGACTGCACAGGATGTGCGCGGCGCAGGCGCCTTGAGCCGCGCCAGCGAGACCCTGATTGTCGAAGCGAGGCGACCGGTGCCCAAAGCGGCTCCGCGGCCCGCCTATGCCGGCGAACGCTACACGCACGACATTTCCGTGGCTGGACTGGAGACGCGCAGCGACTACGCGTGGAAAGCGACACTCGATGGAACTCCTCTGGGGCAGGGCAACAGTCCGATGATCGCGCTGGACCTTCCCGAGCGGGCGGTGGGCGGTACCCTGTCGATAGAAGCCACGTATCGCGGCCGCGTGTTTCCCGTGGCGCGCAATGAACAGGAGATCGCTGATTCGCGCTTCACGCTGCCTGTGCTCGCTCCGGTCACGCGCATCGAGAACGTGACCTTTTCCCGCAACAACGACTACGCCATCACGCAGGAATTCCGCTTCGATGCGTATGTGTGCGGCCAATGCAGCAGCACCCATCGACAGGCACCGAAGACCATACAGGTGAGCGCGGAGTCCGAGTCCGGCAGGGATTTGCTCGACACCTGGCGCCCCGAACCCATACTCGCGGCGGACGGACGCATCATCGGCACGCGGGTACGCTTTTACCTGAAGGGCAAGGTTTCGCGTGATGGAGAGGAAACCGAGATCGTGCTTCGCGCGGACGATGTCGTCCGTCGCATCACCGTCGTTATCTACCCCGATTGAACACAGCGTGATACGTCGTCGGGGCCAAGGCCGCCGCCGCGTAGCACGCCACGGTTTGCCTACACGTTCGCGATAAATCACGCGCCGCTTCGAATTCCGGAGCGGCGCGTGTTCTTATGCGACGCGCGCGGCACCGATCAAACGCAGTTCTGTCGAACACCAGTAATCGCACACACGGAGGCGGCATGTGGTACTATCCCATTTTCCTCGGCGCGGATGGGGATTTCGTCTATGCGCAGCAGCGCCCGGATCTCCGCGTCATTCACCACTATTTCGATCTCGAGAAACTGACAGATGCAGGCATCGAAGCACAGTGCAATATCGAAACGTTACTGATGCACGGCCTGGTGACGCGTCTGCGCGAATTGCGCATATCGGAGCCCGTGTTCTTTTTCCTGCAACGGCGCGAGGGCAAGGACGTGCGTATTTCGCATCAAACGATAGACTTCTGTCTGTCGTTGGATTGGCTTGACGGCTTCCCTGGATACCTGCATTCCGACATCGGCGCGTTGGGCCCGCATTGCACAGTGTATGCCATCTGGGACGGGGAATGGATGACGCGTCACCACTTTTTCCCGCGCGATTGGAAACCCGGGTATCCTTTTATCGCGGAGTACCAGGATCACTTCCACAGCAGTTTCACCTATCGCATCTTTCAGGTGGCGCCGTGGCGTGCCGGGGAAATCGCGCGGCAGCCCTTGCGCTATCTGCGTTTCAGCGTGCTACGCAGGCAGCCCACGGTGATGCTCACGCTGCACGATGAAACCATCGTCTTGCGGCAGCGTTTCGGTGGATTCCCGCTCCGCAGCCCGAAGCCCACGGTGGAAGAGCGGATTGGCACGCAGGCCTGGGCCGTGGTGAAGGATGCGACGCGCATCATCTGTATGTACCTGTTTCCGCTCGCGGAATACGCTTTCAACGAAGACAGCGACCTCGGCATGTTGCATGATGTGTCCATATCCGTGTTCGACGTGGAGCAGGCGTTCGTGGAAATGGAGCAACTGAGCACGCTGCCGCATTTCATCGATCCGCTCTACCGATACTTTCGGCTCATCGAAAAGCACGACATCGCACTGATGGTATTCGGGCAGTTGTACCGCATTGCAAATGCCTCGCCCGCGCATCCATGCCGGGATGCGACGGTGGATGGCTCGTCCTTGCGGATCATGCAGCGCATGCATGTGATGGGCAGCTGTCTGCTGGGGACACCCCGCCGACGGCTTCCGAAGCGCAAGACTCCGTTGCCTCCAGCGGAACCGCGTGATCCCTGGGAATTCCGCGAGCGCGAAGCCGAGCGCTTCCTGCGCCTCGTGCGCGTACCTGATTACGAGCGTACTCGCATCATCGCCCACACGCGCGAGGCGCTGCGCAGGCGAGAGCTGCAGAAGCAGTTGCTGAGCCGACGCAACTAAATCCCACCTGTGCGGCCCTGTCGCAACAGAGCAGACTAGAAACGCGGAAGCGACGGTGCCGGCCGTCGCTTCCGCAGCGTTTCCACCATGTCGAATCGCCTCAGCGAGCCATGGTTCCGAAACTGCGGATGGTGTAGCTGAAGGTCAGGAGGCCGTAGCGCTGCAAGACGTTGGAGCGCGTGTCTTCGATGTAGGTCTCGGTGACATTGCGCACGATGTTCTGATTTTCATTCAGCACATCAAAGAGTGTGAAGCGCAGCTCGGCCTGATTGTCCTCGAGGAATTTCCAGGCGAGACCCAGATTCCACAGGGAGGAGGCATCATTATAGCCCTCGCTCAAGCCACTGTAACTCGTGTGTGCAAAATCCGAGGTCAGCACGAAGCCGCCCCAGATAGTCCAATTCAGGCGCACGCGATACACCTGATTGATGTAGCGGTCATTGCGATCGCTGATCAATGAGTTTTCCACCCAGTTCAGATTGGTCTGCGACGACAGGGTGAAATCGAAATCTTGCGAGATGTTGCTGGCCAGCACCACGCCTACGCCCACGGCGGGCTGATAGGCATAGTTCTTCTCGTCGTTGATCAGACTGGGCGTGCGGGAGTACGAGCCCATCAGATTGAGGTTGATGTTGGATTTGAGCCAGCTCACCGGACGGCCATACGTGAGGAAGGAGCGCAGTGAGTAATTGCCGCTGAGATTCACCGGGCGCGTGAGTTGCGTGCCCCGCGCCATGGGTACGCCGAACAAGGTGGTGTCGGTGCGGGCTATCCATGAGCCGTTGGCGATGTAGTCATCGGTCATGGACGCCGAGGCGAAGGCGAACATATAGCTGCCGTTTTCGGGAAAGGTTGTGGAAAAACGCGTACCGATGAAGTGTGCATAGCTCTGGTCCAACCCGGGATTACCGATGGATAGTTGCAGCGGATTGGTGTTGTTCAGGACATCCTGCAATTGATCAATGCTTGGCGAATTCGTGCGCGAACGGTAGAATGCACGCCAATCAGTGAGTTTGGAGAATTTCCAGCGGAACATGGCGCGAGGCATGAAGGTGCCGAAACTGCGATCGATGGTGCTTGCGTAGGGATACACACTCTCGCTGTTCAGCGTCGCCACCTGCCATCCCGCGTCGAGTGTGACTTGCGCGTCTTCGTCATCGTAGCGATAGCCCGCGCCCGCCATGTGAGTGAGGTAGTTGCTGGTGAATTCGCTGCTGACCATGGGATCCAGGTCATCGTACATCATGCTGAGTACGTCGTAATTGAACGTCTTCTTGTCTGAGCTGTTGTCGCTCCACGAGGTCTCGTAGCGAAGCTGCAACATGGTGCTTTCGCCCAACGGTTCGGTGTACTGCAATTCGGAGCCGAGCGACAGGCCCTTTTTATCAAGATTGCCGCGCTGATCCACCGAATCCACCTGCGGATTCATGCCGAAGGACTCATAGCGCGAGAGCAGGGAATTGTCTCCGGAATTCGCGCTGTTTTCCATCGTGGCGCGCAGCGAGAAGGTGCGACCGCGCGTGGCGAAGGATCGGCGGTACAAGATTTCGTTGCGAATGTTATAGCCGCTGAGATCGGAAGTAAAGTTGGAGAAGCCATTGTTCAGCATGCTCGACGCCAGGCGGGATTGCGCGTCGGTGGCGCTGCTCCCGTCGTTCATCTGCATCGACACGCGCGGAGTGTACAGAATGGAATTGAGCGAATCGATAGTCCAGTCGACGCGCATGCTGAGGCGATGGTTCATGTTGTCGCTTTCGGAGCGGGCCAATTCGTCGTAGAGCTGCCCGTTTTGTCCTGCAAGAATGTATTCGCGTTGAAGGGCCGAATTGGCATTTGCCAGAGAGTAATTGAAAAAATAACTCCCGGACACATCCACTCCCGCGCCCCATTTATCCGAATAATTGATGCCGAGCGCATGCGTTGTCGCGATGCCGTTGTTGGCATTGACCATGAAATCGCCGATGCCGCCACTCATGCCGGGAGGACGGAAACCGCCGCCGCCCGGATTGAAGCCGCGGCTCATCATCATGCGGAAGCCCGCGCCTCGCGATGAATTGCCCATGACGCCGAGCAAATCGTCCATGGAGAAATTCTGCTCGTTGACATTGTTCGTCATTGCCAGAATACTGATGCGGCGGTCGCCATCGAAGAAATTCAGCATGCCGCCGGCGCGGTACAGTTCATTTTCACCCGCACCACCATACAGCTTGCCGAACACCGCATTGCGCAGCATGCCGCTGGTCATGAGGTTGATGGTTTTGCTTTCGTTGCCGTCGCTGAATCCAGTAAACCGGGCCTGATCGCTCTGGCGGTCGTAAATCTGGATTTTATCGATTACTTCCGCGGGAATATTGCGCAGCACCGCGCGGGCATCGTCGCCAAAGAATTCCTTGTTGTCCACAAGGACTTTCTTCACATCCTCGCCCTGGGCGCGCAGTGTGCCATCCTCTTTGGTCACACCCGGGAGTTTGGTTACGAGGTCTTCCGCGGTGGCGTCGCGATTCACTTTAAAGGCCTGGGTATTGAATTCCACCGTGTCCTCCTTGGCCACGGCCATGGGAGCCTTGCCGGTGACTTCCACCTCGCCGAGCGCGATTTCATCCTCGTCGAGCGCGATACGGCCGACCATCACATCCTCGGCGCCGACGCGAAGTTCGCGTACGACGGTGGCATAACCGATATAGGAGACGCGGAGCAGGTAGCTTCCGGAACGGACATTCTCAAGGGCAAAGCGGCCGTTGGCATCGGTCACGGTGCCTTTGGAAACAGAGTCGGGCAATTGAACAAGAACAACATTCGCGCTGCGCAAGGCTGCGCCTTCCTTCGATGCCACCACACGGCCGCGTACCGTATGTCCTTGGGCGATGGCGGAGGTGGTGAGCAGAAGGGTGAGCAGGAAAACGTGGATGATACGCATGAATATCGGGAAAATGGTACAACGAGGTTATGACAGCCGTCCGAAGAAAAGGTTTCATTGTCACGGCTCGACAATATACGATGCACGCTTTCCCGGAACGATGCATCCACGAATGCATCGGTCCGCAAATGCATCCGTCCGCACAGTTCGTCGCGAGGGGTGCCCGTGGTTCGCGAAAGCCCCTGCCGGCTTCCCGGCGAATTCAGAGAGACGATATCGCAATAACGGAGTGCGGAGACGGGAATCTGCATTGTTTCCGGAAACATTGGATACTACATTGCAATATCCGTGACGTTGGAAGTTGTACATCACGCATGGCGGTGCAACACCTCCATCGGACCGGGTCGTTATTTCATGATAAGCACCTTCGCCCGCATGGCCAGCCACATCGTGTTCAGTGGTGTACGTGCCGCAGTTCCGCAGAACTGTCGGCTGAGTACATCGCGTTTCGTTTCCCTGCGGATCTTGCGCAACGAGACGGATTCTCCACGACACCCGCTAATCCGCCAATTCCTGCTTGTATTCTTCATCCTGGCCACCGGCGTCCCAGCCGTGATGGCGCAGGACGTGATCATCAACGAATTCATGTCCAGCAACGACGGCTATCTTCTCGACGAGGATGGCGATGCGAGCGATTGGATCGAGTTGTACAATCGCGGCGACGTTTGTGTGACGCTTTCGGGCTACGCGTTGTCGGACAATGCCGCCATGCCGGAAAAATGGTCGTTGCCCGATACGCTGCTGCCGGCCCACGGTTTCATGCTGGTTTTCGCTTCCGGTAAAGATCGCGGCAGGACGGGAGCTGAACTGCACAGCAATTTCAAGATCAGCGCTTCGGGAGAGGAGTTGCTGCTATCCTATCGCGGGCTTGTGGTACAACATCTTCCCCCGGTCATCTCGACCACGAACAGCAGTCATGGACTGATGCCTGACGGTGTGGGGAATCTGGTAAAATTTCCCACTCCAACACCCGGTGCTCCGAATCACGACGATCACCTGCACGATGTTGTGGTCTTTTCCCATCCGTCCGGGATGTACCCCGCACGCTTCGATCTCGAGCTGTACTGCACGGATATCAACTGCGCCGTGTACTACACTCTGGATGGTGAGGAACCCAGCGCGGGCAGCATCCCCTACACGGGCCGCATACAGGTGAGCGATTCGTTGTGCGGCCCTCTACGTCTGGCCACGATGCTGCTCGCACCCCCCGATTTGCATGTGCTTCCCGAGCTTCCGGTACCGCGCTGTGTAATGTTGCGTGCCGCGGCATTCGACGCGGAGGGAAGAAGACGCAGCGACGTGGTGACACGCAGCTATTTTGTCGGCGAAGCTGCACGATTGCATGGCTCGCTGCCGGTGCTGTCTCTCGCTGTGGCTCCGGACGATTTGCTCGATGACAGCACGGGCATCATGGTGCCGGGTGTGCACTGGTCTTCGGATGATCCTCACTGGACAGGCAACTATTTTCAGCGCGGTGAAGAATGGGAGCGTGCCGGCACGGTCGAGTATTTCTCGCCGGAGGGAAGCGGATTTTCCCACGCCGTGGGCGTGCGCATCCACGGGCAATTCTCTAGGCGTCGTCCGCAGAAGGGATTCACCCTCTACGCACGCAACGAATATGGCGGCAACGCCATTCACTATCCGCTTTTCCCCGAGCAAGACGTAGATGAGTTTCGGCGACTCGTACTGCGACCCTATTCCTCTTCGACCTGGCTGACCGGCGTCGAGGACGCGTTGGCGCAGCGACTCGCAGCGCGCGTACGCGTCGATCACCTTGCCGGCAGGCCGGTGGTGCTGTATCTCAACGGCGAATATTGGGGCGTGTACACGCTGCAGGAGCGTTTTGACGAACATTACCTCGTATCGCATTATAACGCGCGGGAAGACAGCGTCGACATCATCACACCTTTTCAGGATACAGGTATTGCCGATCAAGGCAATACCGACGCCTATCGAGCGTTGTATGCGTTCATGCAGAGTGCGGATCTGAGCGATCCGGCGGCCTACGACAGTGCCACCGCGATGATCGACATCAAGAACTTCATCGATTATCATTTGCTGCAAATTGTGCTCGCCAACACCGATTGGCCCGCGACCAATACCAAGTTGTGGCGGGAGCGAGGGAGCGCGAGACCTTGGCGATGGGTATTTTACGACGGAGATGCCTGTTTCTCGCCGGAGAATTTCGACAGCTTCGCAAATGCGCTCGATACGGGCAGCGGGAGTTGGCCGACCAATGCATGGTCGACGCTGTTTCTCCGCCGCTTCCTCGAGAACGAGCGATTCCGGCGCGCATTTCTCGAACGACTGGAGCAATTGTTGAACGAGGAGTTCACCTATGGCAACAATGCTGAGGACTTCTTCGCGGTGACGAACGATTACGCTCCCGAGATAGAGCGACAGATGCGTCGTTTCCACAACCTCGGCGGTTATACGGAGTGGGTGTACGCACTCTCGCCGTTGTACGGATTTCTGCGCTACCGGCATTGCACGCTGGCGGCCGAGGTGCAGCGGCATCTCGGTGCAACGCTGCGCGTACCGGAATGTCCACCAGTCGGTATTGATCACCATCACATTCACGAGACATCATTGTCTCTAACCACCGCTCCGAACCCCGCATCATCCACCGTCACGTTGCATATTAGCGCGCAGACTCGTGGTGAAGCGGAAGTATGCATCGTCGATATGCTTGGCCGTGAGGTGCGTCGGTTCTATCCGGACATACAGGCGGGTGCGCAGGCAATCACTGTCGATATCGGAGGGTTACCATCCGGGGCCTACGTCGTGCGACTACGGCAACGAGGTAATAGCAGTTGTGCGACCTTGCTGATATCGGCTTCCCGATAGGCGAGCGCAGGCGCGAAGTACAGGGCGAGTACACTATTCCGATGTGGAATTTCCTTATCTTTGCACATGTCCATTTCCATCGAGCTCTCCGGCGTATCGAAATCCTTCGGTCCTGTCCGCGCTGTTGACAGGGTGCATCTGCACGTGGGCGAGGGTGAACTCTACGGGTTTCTGGGGCGCAACGGCGCTGGGAAGACCACAACAATTCGCATGTTGCTCGGGATGTTGCGGGCCGACAGTGGTACGTTGCGTATTCTGGGACAACCTGTTACCGCGAATGCACCGGGGATATGGAGCAAGGTAGGGCATTTGGTTGAGACACCAGCCGTGTATCCGGAACTCTCTGTCGTCGATCATCTGGAGATGTTTCGACGGTTGCGCGGTGTACGCGACGTCGGCGCCGTGGAGCGGATATGCGGTTTGCTGAGCCTCGGACCCGTCTTGCATCGCAAAGCCGGCGCCTTATCGTTGGGCAATGTGCAGCGTTTGGGACTGGCGCGCGCACTCTTGCATCGCCCGCGCGTGTTAATACTCGACGAACCCTCGAATGCATTGGATCCCGCCGGTGTAGTGGAGATTCGTGATTTGCTGCTTTCTCTGGTTCGATCGGAGGGAGTAACGGTGTTCATGTCCAGCCACATTCTCAGTGAAGTGGAGCGCACCGCCACGCGCATTGGCATCATCCACAACGGCCAGCTTGTAGAGGAACTGGATGCCGACCGTATCAAGGCGTTGCGTGCCAAAAAACTGCGTATCGTTGTGCGGGATGTCGACGCCGCAATATTGATGTTGCGACATGAAGGTTACCAGCCTGAGGTGGGTAATGAGCCCGGGGTGGTGTTTCTCGGTGAGAAGAGGGCGCTCGAAGCACCCGACAGCATCGCCGTACTGTTGGTCAAGGCCGGTACACCTCCGCTATCGCTCATGCTGGAGAAAGAGCGGCTTGAGGAGCATTTCCTGCGACTCACGGAGGAAGCAGCATGAGTGGTTTTGCAGCGGCATTGTGGGCGGAGACACTCAAGTTGCGGAGGTCGAAAATCCTCTGGCTCACTGCTGCGGGGTTCTGCATCTTGCCACTCGTTGCAGGACTGTTCATGATCATACTGAAGGATCCCGTCGCGGCGCGGGATATGGGCCTAATCAGCACCAAGGCGCAGCTTTCCGGTGCGAGTGCTGATTGGCCTGGATTTTTCGGTATTGTAACGCAGGGCATTGCCGTTGCGGCAATGATACTTTTCGCCATCAACAGCGCGTGGATATTCGGCCGTGAGTTCGCCGACCACACGATCAAGGAATTGATGGCGCTCCCCACCTCACGCGGAGCCATTGTTCTGGCGAAGTTCCTCCTTTTAACGGCATGGTCATTACTTTTGGCGTTGTTCGTATTCGGCGTGGGCATTGCCGTGGGCAGCATGGTAGGAATTCCGGCTTGGTCGATGGAACTGGTATGGGATTCCTTCCTCCGTTGCATTCTCATTGCCGCGTTGCATGTGTGTCTGCTACCCGCCGTTGCGTTGGTTGCGAGCATGGCGCGCGGATATCTGGCGCCGCTCGGTTGGACATTCCTCACGCTCGCGCTGGCGCAAATCGTGGCGGCACTCGGCTGGGGCGAGGTGTTTCCCTGGTCGGTGCCTGTCATGTTCAGCGGCATGGCTGGTGCGCATGCTGGAACACCGGGGTGGACAGGCGTGCTGCTTGTACTCTTGACAGGCGCAGCCGCCATGCTGTTGACAATGCGTTGGTGGGATAGGAACTGAGCGGCAGGGCCGGGCGAATCAATGTCCGAACCTGCGCCAATCGGGATCTGAGTATGTGCATGGAGCACCCACCAGACACGAGCCGATTATTCGCATGGAGAGTCACAATGATCAATGTCAGTGATACACGTACCCTCATTGCGGAGGCGTGCAGAGCGAGGCGGACTCGAAGCCTCGCCATCTGCGTTCTGCTCGCCGCCATCCTCACGATTCCGGATTCGGGAATGGGGCAGATGTACCGAATACCGCCGCAGGATAGCACGGTTGCTGACACCGGGTTGCGACACGGCCTCTATCTGGTGTTGAGGGATGGCACGGAGGCAGAGTGCTTGTCCGCGCGTACGGACGGCCAAACCGTTTTGATCCATGATGATCGTTTTCTTGAGGAGAAGTCGGACGATCCACCGGAGTATCTTCTCGTGCGCACAGTGCCTGATGTTCCACTGGTGCTCGCATTCGAGCCCGAGCGTGTGACGAACACGCAGGGACGCCCGGAATTACGTCTTGCTCTCTCGGAGCAGCATGTGGAAACCTTGCGCTTATTCACCGAACGAAATCTCGGGAAGCGGGTGGCGCTGGTGGTGGCCGGGCAGGTGGTGAGTGCGCATCGCATCCGTGCGGTGATCGAGGATGGTCGTCTGCAAATCACGCGTTGCGATGATGATGCCTGCCGCTACATACAGAGCACGCTGATGAAGGCGGTGCCGTTGGATCTTCGAAAATAACGGTTCGCCGGAATTGGATTGGAGGGAACGCCGATCATGAGGAGCGATGTGGCGGGGATGTTCGCCCGTTCGAGTCGCGATCTTTGAGGTGGTTTCACAACCGCCGAAGACCCCCGCGCTGCTCATATATCATTTCGTGGTTTCAGTCAATAGCCAAATCCGGGTGGGGCCTCTGCGCCGACACCATCGGTCTTTCATGTTCCTTCGTCACACCCGGAAGAATGAAGATGGTGCGAGTGCCATGATTATTGTCGGAGTGGATGTGACAGAGGGGGAAAACCACAGATTGCACAGATTTCACGCAGATTATCACAGATGGATCGTGGAAGTTAGCGAGGTGCCGAGCGAATCGTCGCAGTTGAAGCAATCCAACGCCCGCAGACAGAAGTGGTACGAATCGATGGACATTGCTTGCGGGGACAGCGGGGGTGCGGGTTGACTCCCGGCTACTTCCGTCAAAGTTTACTCTTCACTCTTTACTCAACTCATCACCGTGCAGATGAGCATAATGCAGGCAGCGGGAATATTTTCAGAGCAGATTTCACACAGATTATCACGGATGAATCGTGGACGTTCAGGTGGATCCAAGCGAATATCCACAAGCCAAATCCTGGCGACCGCGCCACGTTCCGCGCATGGCTTGGGATATTCAGTGAATAGCCAAATCCTGGCGACCGCGCCACGTCCCGCACATGGCGTGAGATATTCAGTGAATAGCCAAATCCTGGCCGACCGCGCCACGTTCCGCACATGGCGTGAGATATTCAGTGAATAGCCAAATCCCCACCCCGAAACCGCAATCTCAGCCTCCGACCGCCCCACTCCCAGCCGATTTCCCCCGAATTTCACAATACCGCTAACTCCGAAATAGCGAATCGTCCGCAGGGACCTCGGAAAAACCACTCCCACGTCCCAAATCCTCCACGTCGGCGCATGGCTCTCCCGCGCGAATCGCCGCAGGGCGCTTCGGTCCTCATTCGGAAAACAATCGTTCACTGCAAGCGGGTGCGCAGGCCTATCGCGGACCATCCCATCCTATATCCCGGTCCGCTACCCCGGCGCAAGCGACAGCAACATCGCCTCCGGATCCACGGTGTGCAGCATCGCCAGCGAGGCGTCCAGCATTTCCGTTACCGTGGGGGATCGCTTCTTTTTCCCCTTACCCGTTCGAGACGATGCCGAAACCATGGATGGCGATCTCAGCACGGTGTCCCGCAGGAACACCGCGCGGCCGAGCATGAGCAATCCGGAGGCCGACTGCCCATCGCTCCGCGGTGACCGGGCGTGGTCCTCGCCGAACAGCGCAAAGGCCTCGTTCAGCACCGTGCGCAGATTTCGCACCGAAGGATTCGCCTTGTCGCGCGTGAGCTGCGTACGCTGCATCGCGGCGTTGAAACCGCAGCGGATATTCTGGATTTCGCCAGCCTCCGCGACGATGCAATCGTGGTAACGCCGTTTCCACACGGCGCGTCCACGTGTGCCGCGCGCGGTGTTGATGGCTCGGGCGCTGTTCATTTTCAGAAAGCCCACGAACATGGGGATGGTCATCAGCCGACGCGCGCGCAGGCGATTTCCCCACAGCTCCGGATGCTCCGCCTTGTGATTGCGGTATTCGGTGATGGTGACAAGGATTTCGAGCGCGTTGGGCATGAAGCGCGCCGCGTCCAGGCGCAAGCAGGGGTAGCGCTGTACGGCGAGTGCGAGCTTCTCGAAGGCGATTTCCGCGAAAGCATTGAGCCGCAGCCCGCCGTCGCCTTCCTCGCCGAACAGCGCCTCCTCGCCCGCGGTTTCGAGTCGCAGGCAGTAGGTGCCGGGTTCGGAGTAGTTGTGGCCGCGCGCGCGCGCGTGCCGATACGGTATCTCAAGTTGCATCATTAGCTCCCCGCTAATGGATGAAAGTGAAATGGAACGTGCAACATATCCGAGACGTTCGAATCACGCAATGCACTTCCGAATCCGCACGCTGATACGCTGATCCTGCGTTGTTTCAAAGAAGCGCGAATCACGATTTACCCTGGAAGTATCTCGATCGGTTAGATGGCCATGGTGCCATCATTGTGATGCATCGAGTGTTTCTGGGTCGCACGTTCGTGACGACCCGGCGAAGCAGGGCAACATCAAGGTGAGTGGCGCATGGGAGGGCTTGACATTCCACCGGCCAATTCTTACCATTGTACATCGTTGTCCGAATATCTCTGTACCCGATGACGGGTTGTGCCACATCCGCTTGCCGTGTCCGTTGTTGTTCTCTGTGACGTTGGTATGCAGGGCTCGAATGGGTGCACGCGCAGGGATTGGATCGGAGACGAAGCGCCTGATATTTTCGCACTGAGTTGTTCATGGAAGGAGAGGAGCAATGGTACACATTCTTTGTCGACGGAATCTCGCAACGTTGCTGTTCGCAGTGATGCTTGTTGCGTCCGCAGTCGCGCAGCCCACGTTGGATTTTCGGAGGGTGACATTGCATCATCCTACGATCGAGTTGTATTTCACCGTGACCTGTGGAGGTGTGGCACAGCATGACGAATCCGTGGACCATTTTCGTGTGCTTGAAAATGGTACCGCTTTGGATCACTTCAATCTTATGTGTTCCGATTCCACGCAACCCGAGAACGTCAGCATGGTTATGCTTATGGACTGCTCGAACGGGATGGCGGGTGAACCTCTACGCCGGGCTCGTGACCTCGGGCATGCCTTGATCGATCGATTTGATGGAGTGGTGGACGAGGGCACCGTCATGCATTTCAACAATAATTACGTGGTGTATCAGCAGGTCACCTCCATAAAACCCATGCTGTACTCCGCTATCGATGCGATCGGAACGGCGGGCTCACCGATGGTTATGGATGCACTCTATGCCGGTATCTCAGAACTGCTCAATACCGGCACGCAGCGAGGCCGGGCGGTGGTGCTGGTGACGCAGGGCCAGATCAGTCAATCTATCAAAACCATTCAGGATGTTCTCACGCTCGCCGAGCGCTACCACATTGCCCTGTTCGTTGTCGCAGTCGATGCATCGCAAGCTGCAGAGTATGCTGTTCTCTGCGGGCAAACAGGTGGTAAATTCTATCCACTGACCGATCTCGTGGACATTGAAAGCGTGGCGGACGACATTCATCGCCGAATCCGGATTCTGCCGACAGAATGCATGATCAGATACAGACGGGATTGTGCAGACAGTACCATGCGTGAGGTGACACTCGAAGTGCTGGATGTGTGTGGTGGCAATGCCAGCGACAGCAAGTCCTACCGTGCACCTCTCGATTCCACCACCTTTCACTTCCTGCAACTCGGACTGGGTGATGCGGAAACTGTCGGTGGTCAGGAGGTTATCGTTCCGCTCAATCTTTCGCTCCCTACAGTCGGAGATGATTTCCCGCAAAGCGAATTCACGTTGCAATTCGACCAGCAATGTTTGCAGTTCAAGAGCATTTCCGTACCCACGACCAGTCCGCTTCATGGCGTGTCCATTTCCTACAATCTCGTACCCGGCGGTATCCGTGTAGTTATTCCCGAAGGTCGCGCTGCGCCTGCCGCCGGTGTGTTGATGTATGCGACATTTCAATCGGTGGACGCAACGGATACCTTGCTCTGTGATGTGACCATGACCGATCTGAATTTTAATCGCGGCTGTAAATTGCCGGTGGTCGAGCCCGGTCGCGTAACAGTGCTGCCTCGTGTGACTTCGATTGATGGCGCTCGACCCGACGGTATCGCGTTGCAGGTGTTCCCCGAGCCCGCGACCGATTGGTTGACTGTGCAACTCGCCAATGCACAGGGACAAGGCGTGCTTGTGCAACTCGTTGATGCGCTGGGTCGAAGCGAAATCCTGTTCGATGGAGTGGCATCCTCGTCACAGCTGTCCTGGACGGTGGATCTCACAGGACGAGGCCGCGGAGTGTATTTCATACTCCTGCATTCGGGTCGAGGCAGCCAGCTCCGAAAAATCGTCACCATGTAGTGAGCGACTCCCTCTTTGCCGTAGCGGGGCGGGTACTGTTCAAGTATCCGCCCCGACACAGGGCGACACAGTAGTTACGATTCTTGGGGGCTTGATTAATGAGAACGATGTTGCTAACGATGTGCTTGAGTCTCGCGCTCATGCCTTCGGCTTGCCGTGATCGGCACCTGCCGGAAAATCGAAGCGCCGCGCCAGCCGACACGATGCTGACCGCGAATGCCGGAGCGGTGGAGCGGTTGAAGCCGGGTGATCTCGATGTGCTGCTCGTAGGTCATGACATCGCCGATGCGGAATGCTCTGTGTCATCGGTGCTCGATGGAAATGAGCAGCGATATGGAGCGGCTCATCTCGTGGATCGCGACCCGCACACCGTGTGGGCGGTGCGGAATGGCGTGGGCGAACGTATCACTCTGCGCCTGCACGCGCCGGAGGAAGTGTGTGGCCTGTATATTGTGGCCGGATACGCGAAAAGTCGCGCTCTGTGGTCGGACAACAATCGTTTGCAGTCGATGCGACTAACGGTGTACGCGCACGGTAGTCATAGTGATTACGATATCACGATTCCAGACGATCCGGATTTTTCCCGTTTCGATGCACAGTTGTGGGGACAGTATCTCCCGTTGCCGCATCGGCCGATGGTGGACAGTATCCGTGCTTTCATCACATCGGTATATTCTGGAAAAAAGTATAACGACCTCTGTATCACCACGTTCGAATTGGTGACCCGTATCACCAGCGAGGAGCCGGAGTAGTGCCAAGCGAAAGCGAAGCTGAAATTTCCCGGCCTTCCTGCCGATCGTCAGTGGACGTCGGCTGATACCACGGCACATCCCACTGCGGTCAGGCTCCCGTTGGGATTTATTACGTAGCAACGAACTTTCTCGGACTTGCATCGGCGCGGGTAGCTGATTATGTTCACCCGTTCATGCACGTTTACCCGCAGTTATCACATCGATTGGAGGAGTCATGAAGCGCATTCTGATAGCCGCCGTACTCGGCGGTGTGATCATTTTTGTGTGGGGCGCGTTGTCCCACATGGTATTGCAGGTGGGAAGCATGGGGATGTCGCAACTCCCCGACGAGGGACCGGTGATCGAGGCGCTGCGTACGCACGTTCCAGAGGCAGGCATGTACATGTACCCGGGTTGGGACGACACTACAGCAAAGTCCGCTGCGGAAGAGGCTGCCTGGATGAAGCAATACGCGAACGGCCCGGCGGGACTACTGATTCATCGACCGAAAGGAGGGGAATTCATGCCGCCGTCTGTACTCCTCTCCGAGGTCGTCTCAAATGTGTTAGCAGCACTGATCGCCGCACTCATCGCCTCCTCGCTCGCGGGCGGCTTTGGCAAACGTGTACTCATGCTCACCTTGCTCGGTGTATTCGCCTGGGTCACGGTGAACGTGAGCTATTGGGCGTGGTATCATTTTCCGATGGTGTTCGTCCTGGGCGAAGCCCTCGACATTGTGGTGAGCACGTTCTTGGCAGCCCTCGTGATTGCCAAACTTGTACCCGCGCCGGATCGTAGGGTCGCGTAAGCACTGTATCGCTACGATTTCATCAGTCGTATCTAGGTTTCGCGGCACTACAGTTTAGATTGCCGCACTGAAGGTGCGAAGCTCTGTGCGGAGAATCTTCAAAAAAAACAGACACGGCAGCCACCTGGCTGCCGTGTCTGTTTGCTCTTGGGTTGATGCGCGATTACCGGACCAACACCATCTTGGTTTGAATCACCGTCGTACCCTGTGTCAGACGCGCGAAGTACACGCCCTCGGGGAGATGGTGTCCGTTGAACATGACCGCATGCGAGCCGGCGTTGTAGTTGCCTTCCGCGAGTCGAGCCACTTCCTCCCCAAGCGCATTGTACACAGCGAGGGTGATGGTGCTTTCCTCTGGCAAACGGAACACGAGGCTGGTGCTGCCGGAGAAGGGATTCGGATAATTCTGCTCGAGAGACGGACTCGCGGGAATCGCCTGCTCGTCGGAGAACACCAATCCTTCGTCCTTCGGGAATGTCCACGGTACATACACCTGACGCGTGACCGTGGCGAGGTTGTTGCTGTAATCGCGTGCCGTGTACACCACGGTGTACGTACGTCCGAAGCCCGTGGGCGAACGCTCGGCGCGGACCGCGAATTGCGTCGCGTTGCTGCCCGTTGCGGCGAAAATGTCTCCAGGCAAATCGCCGGGACCCGTACCCGCATCGGGTTCGTTGCTGGTGACGGAAGTAAGCACGAAGCTGCTGCCGGGGCAGTTGTCACTCAAGGTCACGCTCGCGGTGATCGTACGCATGCTGCGATTCACTGGCGTGAGATAGGCCGGATACAGCACGACACCGAAGGACGGAGGTGTCAAATCCTTCACAATGACCTGCTGTACGGCAGTCTTGGTGTTGCCGTAATTGTCGCGTGCGGTCCATGTCACATTGGTCGTACCGACAGGGAACATCGCGGGTGCGTTGTTGCTCAGTGTTACGGGTCCGCAGGCGTCGCTGGCCGTGGGTGAGCCGAGATTGAGCCCCGAACGACCGCACATGCCTGCCGCAGCATTCACCGTCACCGTAGGCGGTGCCTGTATCGACGGGGGCTCGGTGTCGTTGATGGTCACACTATGCGTCGCCGTGCTGAAGTTGCCCTTCGCATCCATGGCCGTCCAGGTGACGATGGTCGTGCCGAGGGGGAAGACGTTCGGTGCGTTGTTCGAGAGCACGGTCACCGCGCAGTTGTCGCTGGTGCTTGGCGTACCGAGGTTGACCAGGGACTTCGAACGCCCGCAGAGTCCGGCTTCGTTGGCGAGGGTGATATTCGAGGGCGCAACGATGGTGGGCGCCTGCGTGTCGTTGATGGTCACGGTTTGCGAAGCCGTGGTGGTGTTGTTCGCGGCATCGCGCACTGTCCAGGTCACGGTGGTATTGCCAATGGGGAAAACGCTGGGCGCGTTGTTCGTAATCACCAGCGCGCCGGTGCCGCAGTTGTCTCCGACAGTCGGCGTACCGAGATTGATGTTCACGCGATTCTTCCCGCAGAGGCCCGGATCGTTGCTCGCCACAATGGTCGAGGGAGCGGTCACCGTGGGTGCCTGCGTGTCGTTGATGGTCACGGTCTGCGAGGCCGTCGTGGTATTGTTTGCGGCGTCGCGCACTGTCCATACCACGGTTGTGGTTCCAATCGGGAAGTTCGCAGGTGCGTTATTCGTGACAACCAATGCGCCGGTACCGCAGTTGTCGGAAAGCACGGGCGAACCGAGCACGACATTCGTGAGACTCTTGCCGCAGATACCAGGATCGTTGCCGGTTACGATGTTAGCGGGAGCGGTGACCGTGGGCGCCTGTGTGTCGAGGATGGTTACGGTGTGCGATGCGGTGGCCACGTTGTTTGCCGCGTCACGAACCGTCCACACAACGGTGGTGGTACCGATGGGGAACACCGCTGGTGCGTTGTTCGTGACCGTGAGCCCACCCGCGCCGCAATTGTCAGCGGTCGTGGGTATTCCAAAGTTTGTGGCGGTGCGACTGCGGCCGCAGACGCCGGGCTCGTTTCCAGCAGTCAGGTTTAGTGGAGCGGTGATCGTCGGCGGCGTGACATCGGCATTCACCGTGACGGTAACGTTGGCGTTGCTGGTGCCGCCCTTGCCGTCGTCCACGGTGAGGGTGATCACGTGCGTACCCGGCAGGAGCAGGACCACGGCGTTCGCGATGGTCGACGGGCCGGACAGGACGGTGGCGCCCTCACGCCAGGTGTAGGTCAGGGGATCGTTGTCGGGATCGGAGGAGCCCGAACCGTTCAAAAACACACTCGCACCGGTGAGAGGAGCACAGTTGATGGTCTGGTTAGTACCAGCGTTCGCAACAGGAGGCTGATTGGGGATGGCGACATTGCCCGTGACAATGATCGACGCGAGTTGCGCTCCGCTGGTGAGTGCCCCCTTGTGCGTGACCTGCACGGTGTAAATACCACCGTTCACCGGCGCAGCAATGTGTATCATCTCGACGTTGTCACGAATGTTGTCGCCCAGGGTGGCGGCGTTCGCGGGATTGTCCGGATCGAGACGGTAGGGGAAATACGTTGTCGGTCCAGGCCCGATGATGCGCACGTCAAGGTCGTTCACCAGCCGCGGCGTGCGATTGTTCAAGGCTGTGGGAAGCACCTGCGGTGCGGGATCGGTCCATGCCACGGTCACACGCAACGGGCTGCCATTGCTCATGATATTGCGTGTGTAGGATGAGCCGTTTGTGAGATTGTGCTCGGTGATGTGACCCGGCGACCCCACCGCGGCATTGGCCGACATCACCTGCGCGGCGCGCGTGGTGTTGAGCAAGCCCCATCCGAACGAGTAATCCGGACCAGTGGTGCTTCCTGCCTCGTCGGCGGTGTGAATCAGCAGGCCCTTCATCGTGGAGGACTTGAGCGCGATACCGGGGAAGAGATTATTCTGGTGCTGCAGCAGCAAGCCAATAGATCCAGCCGCGCTGGGACTGGCCATGGACGTTCCGCTCAACGAAGCGTAGCTGTTGTTGTTCGGAACGTAGCTGGAGTACAGTCCCACGCCGTTGGCGACGATGTCAGGCTTGATGCGGCCGTCGTCCGTCGGACCCCAGCCGCTGAACGAGGACATGACGACGCTCGCAGGGTTGCTGTATCCCGCTGCTATGTCCTCCACCGCGCCCACGGTCAGAATGTTTTTCGCGTTGCCAATGTCGGTGACGCAATCGTAGCCCAGCGGGCCACCATCGAGGTTGCGCGTGGCCGTGGAGAAGGTCCAGGACGACGTTCCGGCGTTCCAGTAGTAATGTCCCGTTCCAGCCGCCGGGCCTTGCAGGCGGTCATTGCCCGCGGATTTCACGATGAGATAATTCGGATAGCTGCGTGCGATATTATCCCAGCTCCAGGTTTGCTCTGAATAATAGCCGAATCCCGCGTCTTCCACCGTGCTGAGATTGACATCTCCGAACCAATACCAGGTTCCTCCGCTGAGATACCAACCGGTAAGGAACCCGTAGGAATGGTTGGACACCTTGAGACCCGCTGCGGCAGCATTTTTCATCTCGGTCGAATCGTTGTCCCAATCATAAGCCTGAAGGGAGGCTTGATACGACATGCCGCGCGCGGCGGCCTGCACGCCCGAAGCGATGAGTGTGCCTGCCACATGCGTGGCGTGGAAATTCACCGAGGCCGGGCTGTCCATCTGTGTGGCACGGCCACCGAATTCCTGATGCGTGGTCAGAACCCCACCACCATCCCATTCACCGATAATGACGCCGCTGCCTGTGAGCGACAAGCCGGCGGTACCGCCGGGATACAGCTTGTCCGTGGCGGTACTGGCGGCGGAGACGGAATTGTCCGTGGTATAGTACAGGGGTTTTCCTGTTTTCGTGAAACCCATGAGTACCGCCGTGCTTGTGGCGTTGCCCATGCGGACGGGGATGCGCAATTCGTTCGCGCGCTGCTCCAACGCCGGGCGATCGAATTTCTTCGGCTCCTCCTCCTTGGCATCGCTTTGCGCGAATGCACGCGGATGAAGCACGCAGAGCAGCAGCGCCACGCCCATTATTGTATGTATGCGAAATGTCATCAGCTCTCTCCTGACAGATAGTGATGGAAGGGAATTCGGCTCACATGGGATTGAGTGTTCCGCCATATGCGGTTTGCTCAATGGCTTTTGTATTGTCAAACAGTACCGTAAGTTACGGCGCCAGGGGCCGATTAACAAAAACCAGTAACGATTTTATTCATCACCGAGGGCCCGGCGATTTCAGCGGAGACGCAGTTCCGAATATCACTTGACAATACCCCGGCCCTTTCCCATATTGCGCGCATACGGTTTCTCCCAGTATCACCCCGCCCGTGAGGCATGACTTCATGGGGCACGGAGCTTGTCATGAACCTTTGCGACCTGCTTCCGTTCGGCTACCGCGTCCGCGCGGATCGTCCGAGTATCCTTACGCTCATTTCTGACCGAAGCTCGCGCGCGGTCATTGCAGTGTTCCTGTTGGGCTGCTGCATCGCGGCGTCGCCGCTTTCCGCGCAAACAGTGTTGGTGGATTTCGGAGCGTCGCCCACCGCGAACACCTTTGGTCTGGCCGGTTGGAATACCGTGATGCATAGTCCATCCAATGTGTACACCGCCGACGGACCGGCGGGTTTGGTTGCGAGTACGGACGACGAGTACGCCGACTATCAGGGAGTGCGCGGTTCGGCTCGGAGGTTCAACGACGGTGAGCGTATCCTGGTGACGTGGTACAACCGCTCGCAGGACGTCATCCGCTTCACCGCGCGCATCAGTTTTACCGATACGGATCAGCCGGACGGCGGTGGTATGCACGGCCGCTGGTACACCATGCGCAGCGAACGGAATTATCGCGAAACCTACACCGAACTCGCCCCCGGCGAGAGCGGGCGTACCATGTTCGACATTCGCTCGTCCGGTGTGCACAAAACCGATAGCATGTACGCCCTGGTGAATGTGAACCTCGCCATCGAATGGGGGCAAAACGCATTCAAGCCCCAACTCGTGTGCAGTCGTATTGAACTCGCGGCCGATGTGGACAGGACGCCGCCCGCGGCGCCGACCAATCTCCGTCTGGAGCAGCGCAGCGATTCGAAGCTGTCTCTGCGTTGGGATGCACCGGGCGACAATGTCGGCGTCGTGGATTACCTCGTGTATCTCGATGGTCGCATCGACGGCTACAGCAGGGAGGCGGCGCATACATGCACCTTGCTCGACGAGGATCACGAGTATCGAGTCACCATCACCGCTCGCGATGTGATGATGAATGAAAGCGCTCCCTCGCAGGCGCTGCTGGTGCGTACCTTGCCCTGTGCCGCTCCCGCGTCCTGCATTCGTCCTACCGGAATCAATTATCTGGGCGCGTTTCGGCTTCCCGAACAATATGCCTGGGGAGGCGAGGCCGTGTCATTCTGCACTGTGGGCGATGGCGGGCCCACGGGCAGCGGTGCGGCGGATGGCTTTCCGGGTTCGCTGTACGTCACCGACGTCAATCAGCAGGAACGGGGTTTTGTCGGAGAGTTGGGCATACCGGCCCCCGCCGCGCCGGCGGTCAGAGATTTCGATCAACTGCCTGTGGCCACAGAGCTGAAGGCGCCGGTGAACATCCGACCAGCGGGTGTACAGGCCTGGGATTTTGTGGATATATGGCGTTGTGCGATGGAGTATGTGGCGGGGGAACGGCGTTTGTACAGCTCCTGGGGAATACATTACGCAGTGACCGGAGAGAAATATGCGAATCTCAGCTGCACGGGGGTGGACAATCTTGCGCAGGCACAGCGATACGGGCCTTGGTATGCCGGCGCAGCTTCGCAGGGACCCATCAATGCGCAGGTGGGGGACTACCTCTTCTCCATACCCGACGTGTGGGCGGACCGCTATACGCAAGGCCGACGGATGGTTGTGGGTCGCTATCGCGATGGTGGACTCAGCGGTTTGGGGCCCACGCTCTATGCGTTTCCGTTGGCGGGTGCTGTACCTCCTGCGGAGAATGCCACGCAACCCGTCACCACGTTGCTGGAGTATGGCAGCGTGCTTGGTTCAGACAATTATCATTTCCCCGATGCGATGGACGGCTACAAGCATTGCGATGAATGGCGTGGCGCCTGCATGTTGCGCAGCGGTTCGCAAGCGGCTGTAGCCTTCATCGGACGTAAGGGTCTTGGCGACAATTGGTACGGATATCACGGCGAGCGTACGCCGCACGACTGGATCATCGCCGACGTACCGTACATCGCATTCGACGAAACCGATCCCGACGGCAAGGGGTGGCGCGCGCATCGCATGCAGCCGATGGTGCTGTTGTACCAACTCGACGATCTCGCGGCTGTTGCCGAGGGACGCAAGGCGTCACACGAACCCCAGCCCTACGCGGTACTGCGCCTGGCGGACAATGTGTTTTTTGGACGGGAGCGCGAGATATTCTCCAGCAGCTTCGATGCGGACAATCGGCTGTTGTACGTCACCGAATTCGTGCGCGAGCGCGATGGCATACTCGTGATGCATGTGTTTCGCGTCAACACCGTGGCAACATCGGCTGAGCACATTGAAACCGGCGGTGCAATTTCGCCGACGTTGGAAGTTTCCCCGCAGCCCTTCGATGATGAACTGACACTGCATATGCGATTGCCGCGCGGTGGGAGCGTGGCTGTGCAACTCTACGATGCTTTGGGACGCGTACGGCTGGAAATCCCCGCGACAGCGCGCGAAGCCGGCGCCCGGCAACTTCACCTCGCCACCAGGGATCTTCCCAGCGGGATGTACTTCGTACGGCTTGTCACGGACGAAAACGCCGTGAGCCGGCGCTGTCTCTTACTGCGGAGGTGAGGGCTTCGATGAAAAGCGATCACTCCGGCTGATCCGAGCAAGCGGGGTCTCGGGGCCGGAGTGATCTAGTGTATTCATGACGAGGCAATCTGCAATAATATCAGAAAAAAGGCAATAGGTGGCCAGACGCTGCGGCCCAAGATAAAAGGGGACAGTGCAGCGCGTTAGTTGTCAGCGAGTTTTAAGCCTCTCTCGATGATTATTCCAATATCAATCTTAGCGCTAGGCAACGATGGATCGTTTCTCCATATTTCTCCAATGTGTCTGTATTTTTTCGTTACTTGGGCAGTTCCATTAACAGCGTATGTCGTTCCATTTGCCGTAAACACGACCTGATCGGAACCACGGCATTCCAGCTTCCCTTCGGAGACAGTGAATGGCCATTTGTCGCCATACTCTTTCTGAGTTATTGTCACGCCAGAATCTTGGCCGCACGACATGATCAAAACGGCGGTTAAAAGAACGATCCGCATTGTCCAATTACGCATAGCATAACCTCTTAGTATTTTTGGATAGTGGATTCTATGTCCTCTGGAATCAGGTCGAGGAAATCATCTCACGTCGATTGCACTATACGGTCGACGCTGCTCTTGTAGAGCGTCCACGTCGAGGTGTCGATGTCAGGTGATGAAATTGTCGCCGTACCATGGCACGTCGCCGATCCAGTCCGCGTTCAGGTTCCAACTCATCCAGTTCGGTACGCTCAGGAGGCGGTTGTACGACAGCGCATACTGGCGCAGAATCATCACGAAGTCATCCGAGCTGTCGGCATCGTGCGGCGTGGCAAGCTCGATGTGAATTCGGCCAGTGGTGTCCAGTACGCTGATGTGTTGGGAAGTGGGTTGGGTTGGAGCGGATGCTTGCGAGCAGGCCGCAGGCCAGCGAGAAATGCGAGCAAAGCTACCAAGCCGCCACGCGGCAGTGGTCCCGCTTTCTGAACGGTCATGTGTCAATCCTTGAGACTCGGGGAAAACTGACTACATCCTCGGCTATCTCGCGTCCTCCTCTTTTACAACCGTGGATGCCGCTAGCATAGTGGTTTCGGAGGAGAAAGTCAACTGTCGTAAGTGAATGCAGACGCTCGCTGCCCATTCGGAGATAGTTCGCCCAATCCTCGAGAAACGCTTGTAGGTGTCGTGCAGCGATGGAGTCGGAATCCTGATGAGCGCATTCGGATTGCTTGCATTGGATTCGAGAGAATAGTACCTTCCACCGAGAATTCGAATTTCTGGGTTCGTATTCAAACAAGCGAAGCAAACCTCGTGTCAAAGCGGGGTTTGCTTTGTTTTTTTTATCCCACGGGAGGCGGGATGGGATCGACAGGATCAACGCGCCTCACGGTTTATTCCGGAGACGTCACTCCGGAAGAACAAGATCAATCGATGCACAGCAAGTGTGGCACGTCGCCTGCAAATCCGCTCCTCGTTCGCCGAGCGCCGCTGATGCGGAGTTGGACGGAGATAAAGCGTGCACACTATTCTTTCAACGAAGCAATCTGATGTAAAAGTATTTTTCTATATTTTTCACTCGTTCTCGTTCACATTGCCAAGCGGAGGAGAAGCATGAAATCGAATTGGAAATCATTTCCCATTCATCTGCTGATTCTGTTGGGTACAGGCACCGGATCGGCAATCGCATGCCTGATTATCAGAGATGTCGAACCGCTGGCAGCTTGCTTCGCCTTTTTCCTCGCATTTTCGACGGCGCAGGGAAAGGTGATAGACGATCTTATGAACAAGCAGGTTGAGTTCGGGGAGTTGTATCAATTTTCGATTATGTCCATCGGCTATGGTCTTGCAATCGTTTACCAATTCATGTGGCACTTCATCGCGTCGAAGTTCATGCGACTGGACTTGCTCATGTAGGCGTTGATTGATAGGCAGAGAGCGACCCAACTCCCCACGGAAGGAATGTCCCTTTCAACGACAGGAGTCTATTCTTTCGCGGAACACAAGATCAACGCCTTGTGCTACACTACGCGGCCGAGCGCCACGGCGCTTGATGCGTCTGCGCCTTTGGGTCAATCGCGCCTGGTGTTCAAAAATCCCGAGCGTTCAGGAACAATGAACATTGCCGGATTTTGAACAGAAAGGAAGAGGTTGGCGGGCACAGCTGGCACGGAATCGATTCCCGACCACGTGCACGTTTGGATGTGATTGCGATCCGGCGCACTACACCGCGAATCCCTTTTCGCGGGAAAAATCCGAGTGACCGTTTCCCCAAAAATTACTACAAAAAATCTTCGCGATTGCTCACATCCCCAATGTTTTCGAGGGGGTGAAATGACACGGGCGGCACCGCAGTACCGCCCGTAAGTCATAGAAATATATGGTGTTTACCTTGTACACGCGAGGTCCGCCGCGGCGGAGAACCCCTGACCCGCTGATTAAGAGTAAGCGAGCAATCCCTCAAAATGCGCTGTATTCGCAGGTTTTACGGGTTGCTCCTACACAATTACTACACACGGGTTTCAAAACGTGCGCGGATCATCCCACCGGCTCAACCGCGTTCACCTTGAACGTGAACGTGTATTCCTTCCTCACGCCACCGATCTCGAGCGGCATGAATAGCACAATCGAGGCGCCCTTCTGCGCGAGGATGTACCGCTTCCGGTCATCCTCGTTCTGGTCGAACTGGGGGAGCATGTCCTCCTCCTTCCAGCCACCGTACTTCCCGCTCTCGTAGTACACGTTCTCCTTCGGCATCACCAGGTCTTCATGTCGTGCACCCTTCGGCACGATGCTCGGCGGCATGGGCCGGTCGCGCTCGGCGTACTTCACCCCTGCATGGAACACCGCCTTGGATCGGCCTTCCTGAATAATCACCGTCTCATCCCAGAGGATCCGTAGCGTCTGATCGCTCTTGTTCGTGAGCTCGAAACCGATGGTGGCATGTCCTGGCGTGAAGGTGACATCGATCATCTCGTCGGTGAACCGGAGCCCACCTTCCGCAAGTGACACGTCGTACCTGTACTGCGTCCCGAGGATCATTCCGGCGCATCCGGCCGCGAGACAACAAAGCACGGCGACAATGGCTCTCTTCATCTCCTTACTCCTGTTGGTTACGGATGGTCTTGGAAGAATATAGCTTCCGATAAGGTGATCCGCAACGATTCAGGGAGAGGGAAGGGGACAGTGAGGAGTAGGCGAATATAAAGCACTTAACTTTAGTAGATAGAAGAAGCGCCCCTATCAATCGGGGGCGCTTCCTCTCATCACGTGGCAAGTAATTATTCCTCGGTCAGCATACCTGGTTGCTGGGGCTGAGGGATCGCGATGTTTTTAAGCCAGAGATTTCCTTGGTCGGTGTTAATGAACTTGACTGTGGCTGTCTGTGAGCAGAGTATCGTTCCAAGATGATAAGCAGTGAGAACTGCCTCTTGGAAATTGTGATCTGCTTCCAAATCTTCGACACTCATCTCAAGACTTCTTGCCTCGGTTTTCCCGATTCTGCGACCGTGATTGAGGTGGAGATCGTTTCGACTGAAGTAATCGGCCGTTTCCGATGCGCGTTGGGTGCGGTTTGGGTGCGACTTGTACATGAAGTTTTCAAGCCATTGAGCAACAATAGACTTGCCAAAATCGATCGCTTGCGCAGCCTCAACACAGAGTGACGGGCCTAAAAAATTCAGAATCGGGAACCAAGCTGGCGCGACCGCCCCGTTCTTCAAAATCTCTTTCTTAGCTTCTTCGAACTGGGTTAAAATGGCTCCTGCTGAAACGTACCTGCCGTTCACTAACATCTGAGGGTCTATCGGGCCCAATTGACTGTGGTTACCTAAAACGATGTGGTCTGCACATAGACACATCATTGTCCCCGCAGACATAGCCATCGCCGGGACTATCGCCTCAATGTGACTGAATTTCGTACGGAGATACTCCATTACTGATTGTGCTGCTGTTGGCGAGCCACCTGGAGTGTGGAGCAGCAGAGTCAACGGTTTCGACCAATCCATGCCGCAAAGACCTGACATGAAACCGTTGATGTCTTCATGTGAGAGTGAACCAAAAGGACCATTCTTCTGGAGGAACCCAGAGAAGTAAAAAAGCACATTAGTGTTCCGTATACGGCTGATGTCTGCGAGAGTCTCGGTCAGGCGGGTTTTGAACCAAATACCCTTCTGCTGAATAGCGAGCGTCTCAACCTCATTCGATAGCTCCACCCAGGTCGCCATTCTGATCCCTCACGATTTTTGGGTAAACTGGATTCCGAGTGGAAGTTGCCAATCTGCCACTGGTGGTGCCACGTTGGTACCAGCGGCTAAAAGAGCAGCATTTTTCGCGACATCGCAGACGTCGTCCAAATGCTCTTGTAATCGTTGAAACTGTTCGCCGACATCGGGAATGGAATAATCCTCCACGCGGATCGAATCTGCTGCCATAGCGCCTCCTCGGTATTATGTCAAGAACGGTGGGGTGGGAACCTCATCCACAAATCTCCGGAAATTCTCTTGAAATGTCAAGGATTTTAGTAAGACCTGCTTCGGCAAGTCCGGCTTCGTCTAGACTGCGGTTTTAGGTTTGACTCGCAGTTCTGCGAAAGGCAGTTTCAAGTGTCGACAAGATTCCGTGAATTCATTGTAGGATTTTGATCACCTCTTGTTACTTGCTCTACTTTCAGAGAGGGCTTAAGTGAAAAATCGCTGTAATCATGCAGCTTCACCGATCCTAGCCTACTCCTAAGTGCACCTAGAATTGGGAGCGCTTATCCAGTGCCTAGGATCACCGTTCGCGCTCGATCTGAACTTCGATCTCATCGGCGACCAGGTCGAGGAAATCATACCCTGTCGATTGCTCGATCCGGTCTACGCTGGTCTTGTAGATCGTCCACGAGGATGTGTCGAGGTCGTCGCTGTTCGGCATCACTACGGCCACCACTTCGGTGCTTGCTGACACGTGTTGCAATCGCTGCCCGCGCTCCATCACCACGACGATCTTGAAGCAACTGTCCGGAACCGCAACCACGCTGTTCAGGCGCTCGTGCGGTTCGTGGAAGATGCCACCCGCGATGATGAAGAGCTCCTTGTTCTCCTGCTTGCACTTCGCTTCGCACCAGTATTCCAAATCGAGCCACACCTCTTGATTCAATCTTTGCGCCTGCGGGAGAATGTTCGTCATAAGGAATGTGGATCTGTTGTCCTCCTCGGTTAGCGTTCGTTCCTCGGAGCGTACCATGTGACCGCGATGAAACCCGCTGTTCGTGTAGTCGGAGTGCTTCACTCGGTAAAACCCCTCGGGCAGAGAAGTGTCGGTAATGAAATTTCCTTCGTACCTCGGCACGTCTCCGAACCAGTCCGCATTCAGGTTCCAGCTCACCCAGTTCGGTACGTTGAGGAGGCGGTTGTACGAGACTGCGTACTGGCGCCGAATCATCACGAAGTCATCCGAGCTGTCGGCATCGTGAGGGGTGCCGAGTTCGATGTGAATTCGGCCGGTAGTGTCCAGTACGCTGATGTGTTGGGGAGTGGGTTGGGTGGGAGCGGATTCCTGGGAGCAGGCCGCGAGCAGCAGGCCAGCGAGAAACGCGAGCGAAAGAACCAAGCCGCCACGCGGCAGTGGTCCCGTTTTTTGAACGGTCATGTGTTAATCCTTGAGACTCGGGGAAATCGTACTACATCCACGGCTATTCGGGCGTCCTCCTCTCGTACAACCGGGATGCGGCAAGGATAGTGGTTTCGGAGGAAAAAGTCAACTGTCGTAAATGAAATGCAGAAGGCCCCCACCAAGATTGGTAGAGGCCCACGCATTCGGCCGCGTTACACCGGCGGTGTACGGCGAGGATGGAAGACCAGCTTTCGCTCGTGCTCCCAGACTGGCTTTCGCCGGCCACGAGAGTCAGGAGGATGGATCGTCCTTCGATGTCGCTTTTCTACCATAGCACCTCCCGGTGACAATGGGAGGGACCCTTGGCAATAATCGTCAGAAGTTGTTAACTTGACGGTGTAGTATCCACCGGGTCCCTCGGTGAACCAAATGGATTGCCTCGCATTCGTGGTGCGGGGCTTTCCGTTTATTTGCCCTGTAAGATACGCAAGAATCCCGCAGGATCCCACCGGATTCCTTCAAAAGCAGGACGTAAAGACGTTGCTACGCAACAACTTACAGCCTTCGTCTGTGGGCGTGTTTGTCGCCGATGTGCTTCTCGTTCTGATGAGCTCGAATCAAGTACTCTGATCCTTCTGTTTCCACTCTGAATGTCGTATATTTGCGCATCGACTTCGTGCCGCGCATCAGAAACGTCTCGGAACCAGGAGTGTCGTGGAATTGACATTTCGCTTAGCTGACAGCAAGTTCACTTCAGCGCTATACGGAGGAATTCGCAGAGCTAAGTCTCTCCCCATATTTAGTCTGATCAACATATAAACATGCTGTCGTTGCGAGGAGATCGGATTAGCTTGAATGTTCTGTTCCCAGTCTGCGGCTCGTGCTCCGTTTCCAAACTTGGACAGGATAGAACATGTTTGCGAGTGAGAATCGACCAAAAGCCAGGGTTACAGCAACTTATTGAATCGTATGAGGTATCATGAGCCAGCAATCGCCGTTCAAATCGTACTTCAACGAACTCCAAGCCGTTGCGCGGCAAGGAGATGCGCGTGAGGAGAGCTTCTACCCAGCTTTGGCCGAGATGCTAAAGGCTGTAGCCGATTCTACTGGAAGAAAGGAGGTACGAGTCACGACGTTGCCAAAGGGCACGGACGCAGGTAATCCTGATTTTCGACTGTGGAACGGCGTCGACCGTATTATCGGCTATGTGGAAGCCAAGAAGCCATCTGAGTCCAATTTGGCCTCAGTTGAGGAGACGGAGCAACTCAGGCGATATCGTGCTACTTTCCCCAACCTGATCCTTACGAATTTCTTTGAGTTTCGACTCTACCGTAACGGGGTGCTTGTGCAGATGGTATACACTGCACGTCCCAATAACCACACACGCGGACGAAACAATCCGGTTCACGGAAATGCTGAAGAACTTCAGGCGCTACTTGATCGATTTCTAGATTTCTCGCTTCCTAAGGTTTTCACAGCAGAATCTCTCGCAGTGGAACTTGCCAAACGGACAAGGTTCTTGCGTGAGGTTGTCGGTCAGCAAATCATTCAAGAGCAGGAGAAACCTGGAGTTCTAGCAGGCTTCTTTGAGGCGTTCCAAACCTATTTGATTGGGACGCTGACGCCCATGAACTTTGCCGACCTATTTGCCCAGACCATTACCTACGGTCTTTTCGCCGCCCGAACCAGAGCCGGAGAGAGTTTCAATCGTCGAGCTGCTTTCGACTATATCCCGCACACTATCGGCGTCCTGCGCGACCTTTTCCGCTTCATATCCCTAAGCGACCTGCCTGAGCAGATGGCTTGGTGCGTGGATGATATTGCAGAAGTGCTCGGCGTGGCTGACGCACCTGGTATTCTCGACCGCTATTACCACGAGGGTAAAGGCAGCGATCCAATCGTGCATTTCTACGAGACCTTCCTTGCCCAGTACGATCCAGCGGAACGCGAACGACGTGGCGTCTACTACACCCCCGAGCCAGTAGTGGGCTACATTGTCCGTTCTATTCACAATATACTCAAAACCGAGTTCAGCAAGCGCGACGGCCTTGCCAGCGACAGCGTGACCTTACTCGACCCGGCGGCGGGCACGATGACCTTCATCGCCCGCGCCGCAGAGCAGGCCGTCTCCGAGTTCAAAGCCAAGTACGGCGATGGTGGCAGCGCTGACTTTATCCGTGATCACATCCTGAAGAACTTCTACGCCTTCGAGTTAATGATGGCTCCCTACGCTGTCGGCCATCTTAAAATGAGCTTCTTCCTTGAAGAACTCGGACACCGTCTCACCGACGATGAGCGCGTCCCGTTCTACCTCACCAATACGCTCGATAATGAGGAACTCGCTCAAACGGAGATGCCGTTCTATCACTCGCTGGCGGAGGAATCCCGATTAGCAGGTGCAGTTAAAAAACAGGCCCCAATCCTCGTGATCCTCGGCAACCCACCATATTCAGGCCACTCGACAAACATGGGTGAGTGGATTCGTGGACTGATCGAGTCCTACAAGATGGTGGATGGCAATCCCCTCGGTGAGAAGAACCCGAAATGGCTCCAAGATGATTACGTCAAATTCCTGCGATTCGCACAATGGAAGATAGAGCAAGGAGGGCGAGGTATCGTTGGGATGATCACTAATCACTCGTACCTCGACAACCCGACCTTTCGGGGCATGCGCCAAAGTCTCATGCGTACATTCGACGAGATCTACATCCTTGATTTACACGGCAACACGCTCAAAAAGGAGACTTGTGCCGATGGCAGCCCAGACAAGAACGTCTTCGACATCCGGCAGGGTGTAGCCATCGCTTTCTTCGTCAAGCACATCAGCAAGAACAAGGCCGATGCGATAGTGCGTCATGCGGAAATCTATGGATCGAGGGAATCGAAATACGACTGGCTCAACAGCCACGACCGCAAGAATAGTGAGTGGAAGGTGCTGATGCCGTCGTCACCGTTCTACCTGTTCATACCAAGTGATAACACGCTTGGGGCTATTTATCAAGAAAATCCAAGTGTCCCCGAGATTTTCCCCGTGAATAGCGTGGGGCTGGTCACCGCACGTGACAACCTGACAATCCATTGGACGCCGGACGAGGTGTGGAAAACCGTTACCGTTTTTTCTGGGATGGAACCGGAACGTGCTCGTCATGAGTATGCGCTGGGCAAAGATGCACGAGACTGGAAAGTGGCGCTGGCGCAGAAAGATCTTCTTGATTCAGGCCCCAAGCGTACGAAAATTGCACCCATACTCTACCGGCCTTTCGATGTGCGGCACACGTACTACACGGCTCGGTCGCGCGGGTTCATTTGCATGCCCCGCCCCGAAGTAATGCGCCACATGCTCGGTGGGAAGAATATCGCTTTGGCATCCACACGAAACATAGAGATCGGCGGCGGTTTTAGACACGTGTTCTGCACGACAGAGCTTATACAGCACCACACGGTGTCAATGAAGGAAGTCAATTACATCTTTCCTCTGTACGTCAAGCCCGTCGCCGAGAAGGAAGACCTGTTCACTCTGCCCGGAACATCCGAACTTTGTCCAAATTTGAATTCGGACTTGATAAACAAACTGATTTCGGCATACGGCGAGAAGCCGACGCCCGAATCAGTATTTCACTACGTCTACGCCATTCTTTACGCTCCAAGCTATCGTGCGAGGTATGCCGAGTACCTGAAGATGGATTTCCCGCGTATACCATTCACGAAAAGCGATAATCTATTCGGTGTAATGGCTCAAATGGGAGAACGACTGGTGAAGTTGCATCTGCTAAACTCCCCAGATCTCGATCCACCGATTTGTCGGTTTGAAGGCAAAGGTAGCAATCGCATCGAAAAAGGTCGCTCGACAGGATTACGATACGAAGCGGCGGAGGAGCGCGTTTACATAAACTCCACGCAATACTTTGCGCCTGTCTCCGAAAGTGTCTGGAATTACCAGATCGGGGGATATCAAGTCTGCGAGCGATGGCTCAAGGACAGGAAGGATCGGCGACTCGAACTAGATGAAATCCGCACTTACTGTCGGATCGTGACGGCGATTGCCAGAACCATTGAATTGCAGGAGGAAATCGACCGCATTTATCCCAAAGTTGAGAAATCGACCATAAAGATGCCGATAACCAGTACATAGAAAGTTGACTGGTGGCGAGAATCGAAATCGTCTCATGCGTTAGAATTCATATTCACGAGTGGTGAGCTCTTGGTTTTAGTCAGTAAATGCTTCGGCGAAAAAGGAATGATGAATGGATCCCGAAATTGTCAGCTATCTTAAAAATGGCAGGATTCATGGCGGCTGGTGTGCTGTAAACGATGACAAGCGCTGTATTCTTTACGGTCTAGGGGACCCGACAGGAGACGGTCAACTGTTTAACCGTATCCAAGTATCGGTACAGGAATTAGGCTGGACATTTCCTGCGGCGATCATACAAATCTCTAAAGTGCTTATGGATAGTATGCTTATTAGAGAAATTGATACGAGAACAGCATTTGAGAGCGAGTTGAATCTTTTCGTTGAGACAAGTAATTATCAAATAGTATTATCACATTGTTGACATTCGTTACAGTGAGGATTCATAGTGACGTTGTATCGAGTACGCCGTAAAGTGTGCACAGACGCTTATACTGGCGCCGCTTTGCGACACAGCACCCACCTCCCCTCAAACGGCCATTCTCCATCCTTCCCCGCGTATCCCTGCTTCCGGAAATGCCGCAGCACCACTTGCGCCATCTCCTCGGAACCAGCATCCCACACCTGATACACGGCGCTCGGATTCTCGCGCAGCAGCTCCCGTACAGCGAGTTCCGGATTGTGTGTGAGACCGATGGAGATCGAGCTTGGTTCTCCGTGCTCCCGCGCCCACTTAGAAATACGTTCCACAAGCGAGAGAATGCGCTGCGCGCGGATACCTTCCGGCGTTGGTGGCGGCTGCTGGTTCGTGACATCGGTTACCATGCGGTAGAGGTACACGTGCTGGCCGGGTTCGTGGTAGCGCACATTTTGCCCCTCGCATCCAATCTCCCAGAGCCAAACCACAACGCCGCTCGCGATCTCTGCGGATTCCGTTTCCCACGACCAGCAGAGGCCATTCGCGGGAATGCAGTGCTCCGAGAACTTCCGGTTCGGATCGGCCGTTGTGCCCGCGAAGAGCTTCGTCCAGGCGAGATTGCCTTTCAGCTCGCGCGTGATGCGGTGCACCCATGCGGCAACCACAAGGCGCTGGTTGCGTTCGTCTTCCATGTACTTCTCCTGATTCGAGTAGCGGCTCCAAATAGAACGACCCGACCCCCGCACGGAGTCGGATCGAACCAGCTCATGCCGGAGAATCGTTCGCTATCCTCCGGTCTGAGGATACGGAGATGAAACTCTCGTATCAAAGAAAAGTAACAAATATCTGAACGTTTTTCAAAGGCCCATTAGTAAACAGCGCAGACTCGGGGCGCGATGCACGCTACGTCGGACGCTTAGTGCTAACAGATAGAGTGCGAAGACGCTCGAAGGAGAATAATCACTTCGCCGTAACATTCTTCAGGAAATCGGCGCTGAAGGGCATCGTAACACCATGGTCGCCCTTACTCAACAGCCCTGTATCTGCTCGACTGAAGAGCGATTGCAGAATGATTGGACGCTGCTGTAACAGCGCGCCGGGATCATACTGCGCTAGTGACAAATAGTATTGGGTCAAACGGAAACGTTCTTCCGCATCTCTTTTCAGATGAAAGGCGCTTAGGGCCAGCTTTGCGGTTGTGCGAATTGCAAACGCAATAATTGAGAGCAGCGTGGCGATGAGGAGGAATGCCTTCACACTGTTAAGGTTGACAACTCCGTTCGTCGCATCCTGTATGGTTCTATTGAGGACTGAAGCATCTGAAAGTAAGAGAATCAGTATTGGGATGATCGAAAGGATTGAAACGGCGAAAAGGATTGATGTCCACAATGTGCCTTGTTTACGATACTCTTCCGCTGCGTCCTTCCAGTGCGTTGAGGGGGCAAGAAGGGCGATTTCATCATGGTAAACTCGTTTTAGATTCTCCATTGAATCGATCTGAGAAGCAACGTCGGTCCGGACAGAGGTCATGAACTCCGACCACGTGGTTGCTCTTTCTGTCGATCTCAAATCGCTATCGTCCTGAATAGACTTCAGCAGCGTGTCAACCTCGGATTTCTTCTTGTTCGCGAAGATATGTGCTTCCTCGATATCGTGTTCTGCCTTTTCGAGAAGATTTCCGATAGAAGCCTTCACTCTGTCGTCAAGATTCTCACGACGAGGATCATGCGATAGGACTTCGTAATGCACCGAGAAAAAGGCCTTGAGTTGCTCAGGGTTTGTCGCCATGAGGGCGGCTTCATTCTTGCGGTATCCGAAGTATACATCAACGCTGCGGCTGTACTCGTCTTTCCCGGTCAAATGTGCTATTATCGCTGTGCCACCTTTGGACGTCGACAGGAGCCATCCAGGGCCGTAGGATGACTCGATGCCCTTTGATGCCATGTCCTGAATTTGATTGAGAGTTCTCGATTTGATTGCATCATCATTCGATTCTTTGAACTGTTTTACGTTGATTAAGAGCAGCTCGTACTTCTCTATATGTTTTTTAACAATATGGGAATTGCTTGGAAGAATCGCCTTCCATCTTGTCAACTCAGTATTCACAAAAGTCTCAATTTTCGAGAGGCCAATTATCGAGTGCCCGTGTCGATCTATCAGGTCCCCGAACTCGACACGAAGCGCTCTTTCACCAAAACTCACTTTGTTAGTAGTCATCAAAGGGCCCTCTTCTGTTATGTTCGGACAATATTATGCAAACATCTGAATAACTACAATAGCCTATGGAAGAAAGTCCAATTGGCAAGGCTTGAACGAAATTGGTTACAAGCCCAATCCGAGTGGAATTGAGAATCATCGCGTCAACTGGACATTGTCCTACCGCAACGAGATCGCTTGCATTGAAATCCCTCCCTCGGTACATTGCCGCGAGCGATTCCCATAGTCGCTCAATCCTTGCAAGCGAAGCGAACCTCAGTGGCTACACCGGGTTCGCTTCGTTATTGTTCGACGCGGTTTCCTTTTATCACGGCCCACTCCGAATGAACCACTCCGGATAGACAGGCGAGCCGTCGCGGTACGGATCGGGAGGAATCCCACCGCTGTACCCAATCGCGACCGCTGGGAGAATCTTCCCATACCCGTTTTTCTGCGTCCACGCATGCCCGCTTGCACGTGCTCGGAATCGCGCTTCCCACCACGAGCAGCCAAGGGAATCACGGATGGCCATGAGCTGACCCGCGATGAAACCGTTCGCGTAGCTGGATGCAGCGCCACCGAAAGGATCGGGCGCATGGAATTCCACATCCCATGCGGTAGCATTCGCGGTGTCGCCGGCGCCAGTAATCACGATGCTCGGGAGGATCGCATTCGAGTTCCAGATGCGGGATGCGGTGTTGGAGCCGGTGGGCATCACGGTGAGCATGCCGGAAATGAGAGCCGCGTCCGCATCCACGATGTGCGTGAGAAATCCCGCATACGACTTGATGTAGAGCGTTTTTCCGGCCGCGCGCGCCTGTGGAATGGAGAGCGGCCCGATCTGCACAGTTCCAGTCCACGGCCGTACGCTTGTGTAGCCGAGCTTGAATGCTTCCGCAACGAGGGAGTCATGCGAGGGGAAGCCGCCGCCGAACACGTACACCTGAGCGTTCAGCACAGGTGCGAGGAGGAGAAAGAGTAGTAGTCTCATGGATACACCCTGATTTCCACGGGGGTTGCCGCGAGCAGCGCATCCTTGCGTGCGGGCGCGGCGGGCATCTGCCGCGTTGTAAGCGTCATCACGCTGGCCGATGTGCGCACGAGGTCGTACACGGCTCCGGTGGCCGCGCTGATGATGTGTCCTTTCGCCCAGGTCTTGTTCGCCACGAACGCATTTGTGAGCGTTGCAGTGTACGTTCCCGTGTCCGCGCGAGCCCACACAACGGCGCCGAGGGAGTTCTCGAGCACGGTGACGGAGGGTGCACTCGTTCCGGTCTGCGTGATGAGCGCGCGGTACACCTTCACGCCGTTGAATGTGGCCCCGCTCACATCACCGAGTGCGATGAGGCTGCTATCGAATTTCCCTGTGCCGGAGACGTTCAGCATGTGCTTGCGCTTCGAGAGGTGGTCGTTCGTAAAGCCGATGGTGACGTTTCCCGAGGAATCGATGCTGAAGATTTTTCCCGTTCCGTAACCGCGCCAGACAGCGAAGCGCGATTTCACGAAGGTGTCACCGGCACCGAGCACTATCGCCGCCCCATGGTTGCTACGTCCGGCCCAGAACCAAAAGGGATGATCCGCTGTGAGATCGGATTCCGCGTAAGGGTCGGATGACCAGAACTGAAATCGCCCGCCTCGGTACGTTCCGGTGAACGTAAGCGAGGGTGAATCCATATCCGCATCGATACTCACGGCCACGGTGCCATCGTTGTTCTCGAAGTCGAGCATCGATCCATTGGATGAGGGCTGCATGCTGATGAAGGTTTCGTTGTTCGAGCGGCGGTTGCTCTTGATGTGAAGGTCGGAGCTTGAGCGCGCGATGTACGGTGTGGCGTAGTTCTGCGGCCCGAAATTGAGAGCGGTGACGTACGCCGTGCCGTTCTCATTCACGTTGAAAGCTGCGGTGTCCACGTCTCGGAAACCCAGTATCGAGTAGTCCCCATCGGTGTAGGTGGTGATCGCCGGACACTCGCGCGGGTTCGCATCGAGCGTATCGGACAGCTCTTCGCGCGTTGGCCGCTCCGCGAATGCTTGCTCGGTGGAAGGAATGGCCACGAGCGCGGTAGGCGGAACGGATGGCGCCCGCAGGAGCGTTTGCAGCGTGGCCGTGGGAGCGTCCGGTACGATGAACTCAGTCTCCGTTTTGATGCGCGGCACATCGAAGCTCTGAAGAACAACGCGCACGGTGTCACCGGGGATGGTGCGCGGCACACGGATCCGGAACTGGCCGTTCGCATCGGACTTCACCGAGGGCTCGGGGAAAGCGGGAAAAGCGCGGAGCATGGTCACGCGCTTGATGTATACGGTTTTCCCCGGTGCTGGCGCTCCGGCGAATGTGATGGTTTGACCCGTGATGATGCAGGAATCCACGGGCTGGGCTGCGGCCATGGAGTAAGCCAGAAGCAGCGCGGGCAGGGCAATGTATAAGCGCATGAGTTCTCCTTCGTTTGCTGGTTATCGGATGCGTTGTACAACGATGGTCACCGACCCTTCCATGAATGCGCCTCCCTCGTGACCGAGCGAGACATCGATAGTGGAGCCCGTTCCCGCGATGCGCGTTGTCATGGTGATCGGTACGATCTGCGTGGGGGAGCCGGAATGCACGGGCATGGTGGCCACCGGATCGCCGTCCTTCAGGATGTAGAAATCCGCACCATCGGCCGCTTCAGTGACAGCGAATGATGCGGTGACGATGAGGTCATCACCGGATGCGGTAGGGATGCTCACGCCGCCTTCACTTGGGGCCGTGAACACGGTGACATCGCTTCCACCGGATGAAGAGGAATAGACGAGGGAGCGCCACACTGCGAGCGTGTCCTCGATGCGTCGGATCCGCGTGAGCATTTGCGGGATGGAATCGATGAGCGCACGTTGCGAGCTGGTGATGTGCTGGTAGTCTCCAGGCGCACCGCCTTGAATCCCTGTGAGGGAGTTGTGGTCGGATGATCCATCGGAGAGAGTATCGCAGCATTCCTGCTTCCAGATTTTCGCGCGCCATGAGTCGATGGTGTCGCGCAGCCCCGCATCGCGGTCGCGCACGTAGCGCACGAAATCCCAGAGATGCTGGATGTCCACCTCCATGCCGTACACGCGCCGCTCATCGATGCACGATGCGTAGATCGCGAGCGTGGTATCGTCGACCCACATCGGTTGGTGACCATCGGGACAGAGATTCACGATGTTGAACGGCCCGCAAAGCTCGCGCGAGACGCCGGAGGCCCGCAGCTCGGGAACGCATGCGCACAGGTCGCGGAAGTGCGCCTCGTAGGTTTTACTGCCGGGATCGAACACCTGCGTCCACACCGTATCGTACTCACCGGTGTAGATCACGGCCGCCACGGTGTCGTACACAAACGGCTGCGAATAATCGGGTGCATCGTACCAGAGCGTATCGTAGAGCGATTTCCCGTAGCCGGAGCAGTAGTACACGAAGGGAACGCGCTGCGAGCACACCGGCCCCCACTCGTAGCGGGCATTGATGCGCGTGATGCGGCACGAGTCCTGAAAGGCGCCGACGATGGAATCCACCGTGGACGTGGGAATCCACACGTACCAATGCACCGCATCGAAACCGCTTGAGCCGGGAGCGGCCGCGCAGTACACGCCGCTTTGCCATGCGTTGCGGTACGGATTCACCGAGCCAGAAATCGACCAGGTGAGCGAGTCGATTCCCAGTGCGGAAACCGATGTGATGCTGCGGCCACGGAACGCCCCGATGCTGTCGGCCTTGCACTGATTGGAAGGATTCCAATGCACATCCGAGAAGCCGAAGAGGTACGGCCTGTATCCCGGTCTCCACGCCGGCCACTGCCCGCTCGCGATGCGAAAGCCGCTGATGGAGTCCACAGGACAATTCAGCACAGAGCGGAGCGAGTCCAGTTGCGATGCGGTGAAGAGACGTTCCAGCGTTTGGATGTACGATGTTGTCACGCCCTGCACGATCTCGTAGAGACGCTGCTCAATCGAACAGATGAGCGTATCGATGCGGATGGTGTCGCGCGTTTTCTCGTACACGTACGGCTCGGCCACCCATGCGCCGCGCGTCACGGTGAAGGTGACTTCGGGACAGGGGAACCTGCATTTGTCGTAGACGAGAAGCGTATCGCGGCCCGCTGCAACCCACTGACGCGAGCGCGAGAGCACCATCACGCTGTCATCCCAGCAGCGAACCGTGTCCATCACGAGCATTGCGTTCGGTGCCACGAAGTCGCCCGAGTTGAAGCCCCAGTAATGCGAGCACGGGACGCGGAGCGTATCCACCGCGAGAAACTGCACTTCGTGCGGAGGATTCCCCGCCTGTCTGCGGAGCACGCGCCAGAGCCCGAACAAGTCTTCTCGGATGCACATCACGTTTCCACCCGACGAAGGACAGGGACGCGGATAGCCCTCGGTGGTCTGCCGCATGTCCACGCGAGCACCGCCCGAGCTGTCGATCTCGAAGCAAAGCGTGAGGACGCCGCGCCAGTCCGTGCGGTCGCGGCACGTGTCGTTCGGCCCTCCGATGCGCATGGTGTTGATGCGTTGAAGCTCGGCCACATCTCCGGCCGTGAGCTCCACAACGGAGTGACCCACGAGCCGGTACAGGTTGCACACCGTATCGCAGATCGTGCCGCCGGAACCAGGCACGTACTGATCCACGTACTCGTACCCTCCGAGCGGAACGCGGATCGTGTCGAGACAATCACCGGCCCAGCGCTCCACGGCGCCGCGCAATGCTGCGGTGTCGAGCGTCCAGATGATCTTGTCTCCTCGAAGAATTTTGATGAAATCGTCCCCGCGAAAATTCCCTTGCGCGCTCGCGCTGGTCAGATAAACAAGAGAAAGAGCGGCGACGATGGCGGCGCGTCTGATGAAATCCATACCCTGCTCACATTGTTGCGTTTGTATCCTGGATTGGCCGGATCCTCGGTGGTTTGAAACTGGATGCGCTCATTCGCGAACAGACCGCTCGCATGCTGCAAGGCAATGGCGAGCGCGTGCTCGCTCCCGAGGTTGTGCCGTGCATCGGCGCGGTAGAGCGTGATATTCCCGAGCTCGGCCGCATCGGGATAGTCCGTTGTGTCCGCTGTCCAGTCCTCGGGTTTGATCTCCACGGGGAAGGGACGTAAGCCGAGCCCGCCGCCGGAGCCGACGTACTGCGTACTCCGCGCGGTGAGCTGGTACTGCGATGGAACGGCCGTACCACATTCATGTCCGTAGAGCCGACGTTTCATTCCGCCGATCCTCGTTCGAGTTGGTACTCGGTGGTGTTTTCTCCCGTGTTGCGCGCGATGGAGCGGATCGTCCAGAAGAGGCCGTCCGGCATGTACTTGAAGTCTCCCGGCCTGTCGGTGAGAATCAGGAACACGTCACCGGCCGCGAAGATGTCATCGGCCAGTGCGAGTTCGTGATTGCTGGTTTTCCCCGTGATGGTGGTCTCCGCACCGTCCTCGAGCTTGCGTACGCGGCGGTACTTGTACGCTTCATTCGGGAGCGGGAACGCATCCGTTTTGTAGAGACGGCCGCTCACGGTGATTTCCGCAACACCGAGCACGGTGTCCTGCAAGCCGTATTCGCGCACGCGCAGCCCCTTAGTGGAACGGCGGTAGACGCCCAGCGGGTCGATGTCCGGATGCGTGTTGTTGTAGAAGTACGCGGCCGCAGCTTCGGCCACGAGGCGGCTTCCGTTGTCGAGCGTGAGAGGGGAGTAGAACGAAGTATCCACCGTGCGCGATCCTTCGCCGTCACGGTGCACAACAATGCGCGAGACGCTGCGCATTTCGTTCGTTGCGCTGTCGAGCACCCAGAGCGAACCGAAGAGACATTCGAGGTCATCGGTGTCGTGATCCTCGGTGCCGCCTGTCTTGTGCGTCCAGCGCTCTCCCGCGCGGATACGCGATGCGCTCATGTACGGACAATCGATGCTCTCGCCGCCTGTGCTGTTCACCGCGATTTCTCCCGCGCTTGCGATCACCACGCGCAGGCCCGTGCGGGAGTTTCCTCCCTCGGAGAGTTCGGCGCCGCGCAGAAGATCCACACCGTACGAACCGCTGGAAAGCTCCGGCTCGCGCACGGAAAGAAAAGTGCGATCCGTGGCCTCGGTTTCGATGGAGGCGCAGAGTCCGAGCGGCACAAGCAGCGTTTTGAGCACCGCGAGGATATTCTCGCAGTGAAAGAGCGAAAGCCGCGAATGCTTCTCCCAGTCGAACAGCGTGTAATGCCAATACCAGTAGGTCGGCGTGCGCACACCGGAGGCGAGACAGAGATCATCGGCCGTGTACGCGGACAGATTTCCGGCCGCATCCATCGCATAGAACTCCCACGATGAACGGATCATGCGGATGCGGTTCACCGGATGCGGCATTGCTACGGCATCACCGATGGAATCCACCAGATCGAGAAAGCGCACGAAGCGCACCATGCTCGAAGGGCGCCATTCACCGAGGTGCAGGATGTTTTCGAGCGGGTGGCGGTCGATGCGAATGAGCGAGGGTGCGATCTCGAGGCCCGGAGTGTTGTACTGGAAAAATCCGGTAATCCAATCGAGTACCGAGACGCGCTCGAGCACCGCGAGCATGTTACGCGCCGTGAGCTGGTAGCGGTTCACGGATTTGTCCGTGTACGATTCGAGTTCTCCCGCTGGTTCGCTGGATTCGATGTAGCCCCAGAAGAGCGGCACTTCCGGCCACTGACCTGGGACGGTGCGCATCATCACGCGGATGCTCCAGAGGTAATCCTCGTCGGCGATGCTGTTGATGATCTGATAGAGCGAGAGCCCATCGAGCACCGGGATCCCGAGGTATTGCAGCGTGATGCTGTCGATGCCGAATGTGCCGGCCGCTGGCGCCGCGCTATCGGTGACCACGGGTTCACCACCCTTGAGCCATGGATTCACGGTAGGATAGCTCACAGGAGAGGTGATGGGCGGCTCCACCGTGGGCGCCACCTTCTGCTTGAACAGCTCGATCCGGATCACGCGGCCGGACGGGAGCGCATAGTCGGGAAAGCGAATAGCGTAGTAGCTCATACCCAGTCCCTCGTTTTGAGCTTCACGCGCGAGGACCGCCATTCGCTGTTCTTGAAGATGCGATCCGGTGGGCCGTCGAACACCACATAGTTCGTGTTGGTTGCGGACTGCCAGAGCGTGACGCCATCGGGCGCCGCTGTGGGATCATGCGACAACCGAACGAGCGGCTTTTCGTAGAGCCGCACGAGCCAGTGCCATTTCGTGCCGGTGAGAAAGTTGTCCACATCGAGGAAGAGATTCGCCACCCCGCGCACCTTCCACGTTTGCACGATGCGGCCCTGCTCCGAGAGCTGGTTTTCCGCGTGCAGCTCCGGCTTGAGGTCGAATTCGTACAGGTGGCAGATGAACGTCTCGGCTGTCCAATTCGCACCGTTGTCCGTGCTGTATTCGAGCGTGATGTCGAGCGCGCTCATACGAACGATCTCCCTGTCTGGAATTGCGCCGTGGTGGATGCGCGATTGAAATGCGAGAACGCAACACTGCTCCGCACGTCCGCTTGGATTGTGCTGTCCTTGCGATAGAACGGATGCTGCTCGAAGCGCGCGCGGAGAACGTGCTCGAGCGAATCAGCGATGAGTTCCGGCATCTTGCGGATCGGTGTCACGGCCTCTTCTCCCGCTTCACCGGCCACGAACACGGATTTCTTCAGGATGCCACCCTCGGCCAGTTTCACCGAGTTGATCGCGCGCACGTTCGCGAATCCTTGCGCGAGCGCGGCTGCGGCTGCCAGCGGCCCGAGCACCATACCCACGATGGGAACAGCGGCTCCGGCCTTGTACGCCTCGTTCGCTGAGACGAGTGCGGCGATGGTGGCCTGGGAAGAAGCGAGGGCCTTGTACTCGGCGCTCCCTTGTCTGGTGGCCGATTTGAGGTTGTCCATGATACCCATGGTCACATCGAAGCCGCGCCGCAGTCCTTCCTGTTCGGCCTCGCGGAGTTTCTGCTTGTCGTCGCGTTCCTTCTTCCCGAGTTCGAGGATTTTCATACCGTACTCACGCTCGAGGGCAAGCTCGCGCATGCGGTATTCCTCGGCATCAAGCGCTTCCTGTCGCAACAGATCGCGCTTGTAGCTGTACTCGGCGAACAGGCGCTTGCGCTCGTCATCCATCATCGAGATTTCGAGTTCGCGGAGACGGTTGTTGCGCTCCCTGAGAGCCGTCTCCCGCTCCCTGTCGAGCACGGCCTTCCGAGCTGCGAATTCCTCTTCATCGAGCTGCTCGCGGCGCAGCATGTCGAGCTTGTACTCGTATTCGGCATCGATGCGCTTGAGCGTATCGCGCATCTCATCGATCCGGAGCTTGCGCATCCGGTCGGCCTTCGATTGCTCGGAGCTTGCGAGCTTATCGAGGCGCAGCAGCCGGAGTTCATGCTCCTTCGCTTCGATCTCTTCACGCGCTCCCGCGAAACGCTTCGCGTAGAGCCGCATGATTTCGAGCTCACCCTCGGCCTGAGCCAGCTTGAGTGCGTGCAGGCGCTGGGCGCTCGCTCCCGCGTTCTGCGCTTCCTTCTGCTCGATCTCCCGCTCGCGCTTGAACACGAGGAGCTTCCTGTCCATCTCCTCCTTCGAGCGCTTCTCGCGTTCCTTCCGCGCCTTCTCATCCTCGGTCGCTTTCGCTTGCGCGGCCTGTTCCTGCGCTTTCCGCGTTGCCTCCTGATCCACACCGCCCGCATTCGTGATCTTGATGAATTCCGTCTGGGCCTTCACCATCTCGTCGATCATCTTCATGTAATCGTTGTGATCGGCGCTGGACAAGCCCTTGGTGCGTTTGCGGAAGTTGTCCGTGGCCACGAGTGCGGCTTGCGCGAGTTCGGCCTCGGTCATGGTTCCCTGAATCACCGCCGCCACTTCATCGCGGAGCTGGTAGATGTAGGAATCATCGGTGAGGTCGACGATGTCGAGAATCTTGGTGTGCGACTCGCGCAGCTTGTTTTCGATCTTCTCCCATGCGGCATCCACCGCCACACCCGCGCGATTCATGGTTTCCATGCGGCCGCGTTTGTCGAGCGATGAAATCTCCACGGTGAGGCCCGCGATCTCGGTCTTCGTTTTCACCGCGAGGTTACGGATCGCCTCGAGGTTCTTCTCGAAAGAGCTGCCCGCGCTGACCACGCCGGGATAGGTGGCTTGCAGCTTTCCGAGCGCATCGCGGTACTGCGCTTCCTCTTCCTTCGTGCGGTTCACCTTCTTCCCGAGTTCCTCGTAGGATTTCATCAGTCCGAGATTTTTCTCGGCCTGTGCTTTCCTCGCCTCGGTGTTCTCCTTCGCGCGTTTCGTCAGTTCGATCTGCGCGTCGGCCTCCTTGAGAGCGTTCGCATGGATCTTCCCGCTTTCCTTCGCGTATTCGCGCAGCGCAACAATGGCCGCGAGCACGCCAGCCGCCACCACCGCGTACGGGTTCATCTTGAGCGCGGTGAAGAACTTGTTCAGCTCTCCGGTGGCGAGCTTCTGATGCGCAGCGTACACGGCCCAGGCGCCAGCTATCGCGGCGATGATGTCTTTGTTGTCCATGATGATACGGAACAGGTCGCCGAAGCGCTGCGCGGCGCTGCGGATCGCTTCCTGCGTATCGGGATTCTGCAAGGTCTCGAGCACCTTGACGAGCCCTTCCTTCGCGGCATCGAAGAGCGGCTTGCCGATGTCGCGGCCGATCTCCCCGAGTGTGTCCTGAAGCGTGCTCTTGAGTCCGGTGAACGTCTGGGACTGCTTCTGCATCATGCCGAAGAACTGCCCGCCCTCGCTCGTCACATCCTTGAAGGATTGCAGCACCATGTCGAAGCTGATCTTGCCCTTCGACATCTCATCCTTGAGTTCTCCCATGGATTTGCCGGTGCGCTTCGATATTGCCTCGAGCGGGTTGAAGCCTTGATTGATGAGCTGCATCAAATCCTGGCCCTGGAGTTTTCCGGCTGAACGCACCTGTGCGAACACGAGCGCGAGGCCGTTCAATTTCTCCTGACTGCCGCCCGACACGTCACCCAGCATGCGCAGCGTGGGAATGATCTCCTGCGCATCCACACCGAAGGATTTCAGGAGCTGCGCGTTCTGCGCAAGTCCAGGGAACTCGAACGGAGTCTCGGCGCCGAATTGCTTGATCTCGTTCATCAGCACGTCGGCCTTTTCGACGGAGCCGAGCATCGTCTCGAAGCTCGCGCGATATTGCTCCATCTCGGCGTTCCCCTCGATCATGGCATCCTTGATCGAGCCCACCGCACCGAGCACCATACCGAGCCCGCGATCCGCCACATTCGCGAAGAACGCGCCACCGAACACGGCTTTCATCGTGGCGCCAACGGAGTTCGGCACCTGTGTGGCCGCGTCGACCACCTCACGCGATTTCCCGTTTATGACATCGAGCTGCTCACCGAGCGAGCGGAGTTCGGCCTGTTTCTGCCGGATCGCCTGAACGTCCTTCATCGATTCGATCTCGCGCGTGAGCTGCTCCATGCGCTCGCGCACCTGATCGGCGCTCAGTTCGAGCTTTTCGGCCTCGCGCGTCATCTCCGCGAGACCCTGCTTTCCCTGTTTCGCGCCGCCGAGGAAGTCCCGGAAGTCGGCGAGGAATTTCCACGCTATGTTACGTTTTTGATCCATTCCCCTCGTCGGTGATGTAACGGTTCACGGTTCGCGCCATCGCGTTGAAGATGGCCGGCACGTTGCGCTCGAAGTCGAGCGGGGAGAGGTCGTAGAGCCAATCGATTCCATCGTGATTCCCGATGAGAAAGGCCCGCATGAGATCGTTGAGGAAATCCGGCGTAACGGCTTCCATGAAGTCCGCATCGGTTTCGGCCGCGTTGAGTTTCTTGATCGTGTCGGCCCATTTGAGCGCGAAGAGTCGGAAACCCACGGTATTTGCGTTCTCGCGCAGCACGAAACGGCGCTCGGAGAGCAGCAGATGCGGGAATGTGAACGTGAACACGCGGGGGCCGCGCGTCGGTAGCTCGGGGGATGAAGGCGTACTCGTCATCTCTCGTCCTTCTCTGGCATGAGGTTGATAAGGGTGTATGCGCGGATCGCGCTGAAGCGGCTCCATCGCCGCATGTTCTCCTCGCAGCGGGCTACGTCCCCTCCGCTGACGTGGAGAAATACTCTTCGGTGTTCATCGATTGCACGAAGGCGGAGAACACCTCCGGCACTATCCCCGCGATAGAACGCTCGGAAGTTCGCAATCGCTCGATCTTCCGCGCGACAAAGAAAAAAAAACTGTGCAGGATGTGAACGATCAAATCCGCATCGAGTTCGTACCAGAACGCCCACGGAAGCGGCTCGAAAGTGATGTCACCATGACGATCCTTAATGTCCATGCCCCCGCGCGCACCCTCGGTGAGAATGAGATTGAGGACGCCGCTCGTGCGCGTCTCGGAAACCATGATTTCCTGAATCGAAAGCGTCGGACGCGCGAGGAACGGCTCGAGCAAAAGATCCACCGCAGCGCGTTCGTACGCGGTGATGTACCCGTCATCGCTCGTACGGAGGTGCAGCGCATAGCGCCGCCCTCCGTACTCCGCGAGGAACTTTGTTGAAGGGTTCGGCATCACGAGTCTGCGATGTCGATGAGTTTGTAGAAACCGCCCGCCGGAATGGTGATCGGCGAGGGAGGGATGTCCACCGGAGCAACGATGGAGGTGTCGCTCGGATAGGCCACATCGGTTCCCAGCACGATGGCCTTCTTGTTCGTGATCGCGCTGAACTTGAGCTGATGCTCACCGTTCTCACCGCCGATCTCGGACTCGAGCGGCTCGGCCGTGCAGAACATCGCAAGCCACTGACGCTTGGCCGGATCCATGCGGTCGAACACGTGGCCCTGCGTGAGAACCAGGCACTCGAACCCCATGAACTTGAGGTAGAACTCGATGGATGCGGTGTCGCGCTGGTTGATCGTGCTGACCAGCTCGCCACCGATGAGCTTTCCGTACTTCACCGAAAAGCCGCCCGTCTTGTTCTTCACCTCGTACTTGTCGTACAACGGTTTCCACTTCCAATCCTTCTCGTCGGGGAAGTTGTGCCACCCCACCACGGAATTGATGGCGATGGCGCCGGACGGGTTGTTGACGTTATCCACGCGACACACGTACGCGCTCGGCCCCACGTGCATACCGATTGCGAGTGTGTCGCGCATGTTGGTGATCGCCACTGTGCTGTCTCCTCTATTGTGAGTTCGTTACTGTGAATCAGTCTTTGCCGTGTCCTTCGGCGGCGCTTTCTTCTCTGCGCCGAAGACGGCTTCCTTGCGGTCGGCCGGAACGTAGAGCACGTTCTCCGCGCGTAGGAACCACTCGGGGAGCGTCACCACATCACCGCGCTTGTACTCGGTGCCGCCGAACGTCACGTTCTGCAGAAGGCACACTTCCTCGGTTCGTTCTTTCATGTCGCGTTCCTTGTCAGTTGGTTGTGAGGTCGGGAATTTCCACGAGGTAGTAGGGGATCCGCGTCTGCTGATGGAGATCCATCAGACTGTACACGAGCGTGATGAACTCGTCCCACTGCCCCGGCCAAATGGTTTGGCAACCCTCGCTCGAAACCGAGAGCCGCGAACCCTTGTGGATGTTGATTGCAACGCCGCTCGTTATTCCTTCCTGCCCGTCGCGCACCACGGGAAGCCGTTCACCGGCAGTGGCTGGCCTGAGCGCGGGATAGGGGTTCTTGCGGGAGATACCGTGCAGGCCCTTGCGATACGGATGACAGCCGGGAACGAGATTCGCGATTCCCGTGCGGAATGCTCCCGGATCGCAGTTCGCATTGAAGGCGCCATAGGAGCCGTTCACATCCACCACGAACATCGCATCATCGTAGAGCTTGCGGTCGTTGCGGCCGCGAACGCCCATCGTATCGCGGTAATAACCGCGAACACCGAGCAGCACGACCTTGTCGTCGTACAGCGTCGCACCCGCGTCCACCAGCATGCGCAGGGTTTTCTCGCGGGGTTGCTGTGGCCTTTTCGGAGGCAGAATCTGAAACGGCATCGCGCGTGTCTCCCGTCAAATACCTTGGATTTCCTGCGGGAGTCCGGTGATTTTCACCACGCGGTTGTTGGTGCCGGTTGCCACTTTGAAGATTTGCTCGTACACGTTGTAGATGAACGACGATGCGAGCATGAGCACGGCCACCATCGCGGCGCTGACCTCGCCACCCGTTGCAAGCGAAGTAAGCCAGAGCGCGAGCCAGTTGAGCAGCGGATTGAGCAGCATCGGGAGCCACTTCGGAAACCACACGGGCAGCTCGTAAATCTCGATCACATTCCCGTCCTCGTCGACCTGTTGCGTCTTGACGAGGAGGAGTTTCTTGAGCAGTCCGAGCAGCAACGGGGTGACCAGCGACAACGCCCAGGGCAGATAGTCGATGAGAGATTGCGCGTCGGTGGGGAAGGGGATCACGTCCTGCGCGATGAGAAACGCGGGGAGCACGAGAGTCATGGACACCGTGAACACCGCGACGGCGAGCGCGAAACGGAGGGTGAATCGATTCAGCATGAGAGTACCTCTCTTCGAGTGATGATTATTTCGCAATCGCGGCACCGATGAACGCGGCAATGGCAACCCAGAACCCGTAGCGCTGGATCTTCTCGAACAGCGTTTCAGGAGCGGGTTCCACGGTGCGCACGGTGTCGCTTCGGTGGATTGTCAGGTCGTGTCGGAATTCCCGCTGGCGGTAACTGTACTCCTGGTGCAATCGGTATTCCGGTGTCACTGTTTCGGCCGAGGCCACCAGATCGCTCAGTGAGTCGATGGTGAAGAGCAGGGAATCGATGGTGCGCAGGAGCGTGCCCGCGAGCGCATCATCGGTGCGGAGCACGGTGTCGGTCTCCACTATCGTCCGGATTTCCGCGCGCGCAACGGCGGCAATGGTGTCGCGTCGGATGAGGGTGTCGCGACGGACTTCCACGCTCACCGAGGGCTCGGCCGTGCGCGAGCAGCCATGCACCACAAGGCCGCCGAGGGCGCCGCCGACGATGAGCGCGGCCGCGAGCGAGTACATCAGTTTGTTGGCTGTCATTTGGCCTTCTCCATGTAGGTGAGGAAGAACAGGACATTCGAGACGAGCGCCGCGAGCAGTATCCCCACCGTGCCCCACATCAGCCGCGTGAGAACGGTGTATTCGCCACGCTGCTCGGCGATTTCCTTGTCGTGCCTGTCGGTGATCTCGGTCAGTTTGTCGAGCACTTTCGCGGTCAGTTGAAGTGCCTGATCGTGCCGGTCGAGCATGACTTCGTACCGGATTCGCTCGTCCTGATTCACTGCTGTCTCCTCGCGGTTCATCGAAATTCCGTGAAGGTGATGCGGAGCTGGGCTTGGTTGCAGAGCACATCGAACCACAGCGCATGGCCGATGGTGGAGACGGTGGCGGGTTCAACTGTGCAGCCGAGAGCCGCGCAGGACTCGGCGAACCCGTCGCTTTCGAGCACGGGCAGCAGTGCGTCGATGATGTCGTTGAGCACTTTCTCGGTGTTGTCCGCATCGCTCAAACCCACGTAGAGCAGCAGCTCGTAGGTGTAGGAGCGCGATTCGCTGATGCGGCGGCCCCGGCGCATGTCGCGGAAATCCCGAGGAGCGTTTTCCACACGATACACCATGGCCGCGCGGAGCTGGTTTTTCCCGTCAACGTCCACCATGGAATTCTCCACGAAGGCGTTCTTGCTCGTGAAATAGCGGCGATAGAGATGCACGCGCGCGGGCGTCACCGAAGTGATAGCCGCCGAGAGCAGCACGCGGATTTCCTGATCCACGTTCGGGGTTGCATAGAGTCCGATCATGTGGCGTATGCTCCTTGGAGAATCCGGTCCCAGTCCTCCGCGTTGCGCTCGATCACCTCCTGCACGAAGTCGTGTCCCTTGCGGCCGTGCTTCTGGATGTGCGCTCCAATCATGTACGCCACCTCCTTGCCCTTGCCCAGTTTCACGCGCACCCACTCCACGAGATGACGGCCGGGATTGAACGGTGAACCTGGCTTCACACCATGCACGACGTAGTACAGGTAGGGAGCCACGGGCGTCGGGTCGGACACGGCCACGATCTGACCTTGACCGTGCTCGGCTGTCACCTTCAGCTCCGAGAGCCACGCACCTTGCGCGATGCCGAACACGCCCACGGGAGTTTCTTCCGCGAGCTGGCCGGCTGCATCCTCCGCGATCACCTCCATGCGCGCGAGCAGCATCTGTTCGATGGTGTCGGGGTCGGTTGCCTCAACGAACAGCCGATCATCAATCCGTATGGCGATGGTGTGCGGCATCAGTAGGTGTCCGGGAAGTGTCGGTATCGAGGAGTGCGGAGCGGCACTACTGCGGAGGCGTGTCGCGCTTCCTTGCGCTCGGGGAGCCGCAGGAGCATGCGGTAAGTGTTCCGCGCGGATTCTTTGAGTTTCAGGTATGTGTCGGTCTTCGTGGTGTGGGAGACGCTGTCGGCGCCGATCATGCTTTGCACGGATTCGGCGTGATGCGCGGCCACCGCATCGAAGAGATATGCGAGCGTGAGATACCGGAAGGGAGGAAGGTCGCCGCTTGCGAGCGTCACCGTTTCGGCCGTCTCATCGATGGAATGCGGTGCGGTGTAACGCACCTTGAACCCCGCGCCGGATTGCCCGTGCGGGATGGTGAGAATCCCGGTGCTCTCATCGATCACTCGGTCGTTCGATGGAACGAAGGTGCGGGGATGGCCGCCTGTGGGGTGCTCAACGAAGAGGATCGCGCTCCCGTGCGTCCACTCGGAAAGCTCGATGCGGTGGTCGCTCGTGAGCGTTCCCGTATGATCGATCTGTCGCGGGGAGTCCTGCGAGAATTCCACAATGGCCGAATCCATCGCGGCGCCCACGGTCGCGTTGTTGTCCTCGCCGAGCTGCGAGAGCGTATCGGCGGGAATCATGCCCGCCTGGATGAATTGCGCTATCAGTTCGCTTCGTGTCACCGTGTCCTCCGTTAACCATCAAGGGGGGAGAGCATCGAGCCCTCCCCCCTCGCGTGGAGCATGAGAGAGGCCGAGAGAGAGAGATTCTTGATTACTTCATCACGTAGTTGCGCCTGAACTCCCGAGCACGGAGGGTGATCTTTCCGGTCGTGGTGTTCCCTGTGCCGTAGGTGATGAATTGCACGAGGATGATGTAGGGCTGTGCCGCCCAGAATAGTTTGTTCGCACCCACCTTGTTCCACCATGCGAAGCGGTTGACCGCTGCGGCCGTCGCGGTGAGATCACCGAGACTGACGGTGTCGGATGCGATTGGGACAACTGTACCGGTGGCGGTGGAGGCGACTTGCAGGCGCATCCGGCCGTTGAGTCCGGCCGAGTTCTCCAGCAGGATGTGCACCGAGTCCACCGAGTAACCGAGCGTGAGCTGGCCCTGGTAGGTGGTGGATGCGGCGACGGCTTTCTGCTGCACGAGGTTCGTCACCTGCGCGTGCGCGGTGTTGGCCGTAACGAGCAAGAGAGCGGCGCCGAGAGCGATGAGAAACTGTTTCATGTCCGTATGTCCTCGATCTTCGTTGTGCATGAATTCGTGAAATGCCCGAAGCTGCTTCGGTTACTCGCCGACGTTCTCGCTCTTCACCGCGTTGAGCGGGGAGATCCAGTTGCCACCGTAGGCGTGATCGCCCTTCACACGGATTTCATCGTGCGTAAAGCGACGGCCCTCGGACGGGTTGTCCGCGATGGTCACCACCGGATCGACCTGACCACCGAACACACCGAGTTCGATCACTCCACGGTTGGCGAAGAGGTAGAAATCGTTGTAATCGTCGGTATGCGGATTGGTGATGGGGACGAGGCCGCGTGTCTGAAGCCACGAGGCAACGCTGTTCGACTGACCCGCCGCCGCCGTGGTCATGTTGTAGGCGATTTCCTGCTGCGAAGGATCGATGGACACCGCGAGGTAACGCGGACGGGTGATGAGCTTGCGCTCGTTGTCGCCGGGGAACGCCATGCGCTGCATCGCGCGGATAGCGTTGCGCACGGCTTCTCCGCTTTCGTCGAGCACACCGGAGACGAGGTTGCCGCGCGTCTCGTCGAAGGCGGCTTTGCTGTCGCTGAGTGTGGGATTGTTCATAATCATCCCAACCCAGATGAGCTTGCTCACCGAGAAGAGCGCGACATCGGCGATCTGCTGCGGGATGCTCTGGAAGAAGGCGACATCGTCGTTGATGAAGTGCTTTTTGGTGATGGTGAAGATACCACCCTGATCGTCCGGCGTGTACTGCTCGGCGGTCGCTCCCTGCGAGTTGAGCACCGGGTAGCCGTCTTCGTCATCACGCGGACCCCATCCGGTGATCGAGCCGAACACGAGAGCGGTCTTGGGTTTGTAGTCCGGCACCGGCACGACGTTCGTGATATTGCGCCAGTCCTGGTACTCTCCCGGCATGTTGAACTGATGCGCGACGCGCAGGTTCATACCGTTGACGAGCACCTTGGCGGCCACCACCGCATCCATGGCCTCGGCCACTTCAACGCGGCTGAGCCAGTTGATCGGACGCCCGACCACCATCTCCGCGAGCTGCTTGATCGAGTACACGGTTCCGCGCTGATGCGAGGAAATGGTGGCGTTGTAGCTCTCCGCGATCTGCTTGCGCTCGGTGGGGGACGGGACATCCATCATGAAGAAATCGTTGAACGCCACCTGCAACTTGTCTTCGCTCGGACGGATGATGCGGACGCGCGCAGGG